>CDZP01010183.1_pt1 | contig 148215 bp, 140 predicted proteins | sample 554941 | NCBI WGS metagenome assembly CDZP01 (sample SAMEA3182064, study PRJEB8094) | gut metagenome | biome: human; feature: gut; material: Stool; isolation source: human stools | place: Canada | collected 2013-01-28
CGGGTCCCCAGATTGTATATGGAAAACGGCAAGGAGATCGAGCGAAGCCTGCGGCTGCTGTAAGCAGGTCAGTTCGCCGCCGCAAATGCGGCGTACAAGCGTTTTGCAGAGCAAAACCTTGAAATGGGCCGAATTCATTTCGGACCATTTGAGTCCAATGAAAGGGCTCCCGCCGGGATCGAGATCCCGGTGGGATACTGACCTGTGCGGTGAGCAAACGGGTCCCCAGATTGTATATGGAAAACGGCAAGGAGATCGAGCGAAGCCTGCGGCTGCTGTAAGCAGGTCAGTTCGCCGCCGCAAATGCGGCGTACAAGCGTTTTGCAGAGCAAAACCTTGAAATGGGCCGAATTCATTTCGGACCATTTGAGTCCAATGAAAGGGCTCCCGCCGGGATCGAGATCCCGGTGGGATACTGACCTGTGCGGTGAGCAAACGGGTCCCCAGATTGTATATGGAAAACGGCAAGGAGATCGAGCGAAGCCTGCGGCTGCTGTAAGCAGGTCAGTTCGCCGCCGCAAATGCGGCTTTTGGCGCGGAGATAGCCCAAGAGGGAATACACCGTCGGCTCAAACCAATCAGCAGATCCTGCGTATCCGCTGATTGGGAGCCTTCCTCGAAACAGGCTTGCTTCATCCGCCACTGGCAGCGCTTCGCCTGTTTCCCTGCGCGGTGAGCAAGCGGGTTCCCAGATTGTATATGGAAAACGGCAAGGAGATCGAGCGGAGCCTGCGGCTGCTGTGAGCAGGCACCCGCACTCCGCCAGACGCATAGGATGACACGGGGCGGGACACCGGAATTTTGCCCCGGTGGTATAAATTCCGGTGCTGCGTGGGAGAATGAAAGTGGCCTCACCGAATGGTGACGGGTACTTCTTTCGGCGGAGTGTGAACTTTGTGGATACGAGTGTCAAGCGTGGCGATATTTACTATGCCGATCTCTCTCCGGTGGTGGGCAGCGAGCAGGGCGGCATCCGTCCGGTGCTGATCATTCAGAATGACACCGGCAACCGATACAGCCCTACGGTCATCGCGGCGGCGATCACCTCGCAGACGGGCAAGGCCCGCCTGCCGACCCATATTGCCCTTCCGGTGAACGAGAGCTGCGGCCTGAACCGGGACTCCATCATCCTGCTGGAGCAGGTGCGGACGCTGGATAAAAAGCGGCTGCGGGAACGGATGGGCCATGTGGAGGAGCAGGTGATGGAGAAGGTGGACACCGCCATCGCGGTGAGCTTCGGACTGCCCCACGACCAGTTTGTATAAGAGACAGAATACTGCCTCCCGGCGGGCGGAAACGCCCATCGGGAGGGAGCCAAGAGACAACGGAGGTACATATGAAAAATAGATGGGCATTGCGTCTGGCGGCGCTGACACTGGTAAGCTGCCTTGCCATGAGCGGCGTTTCCCTGGCGGTGGAGCCCGGATCTGCCACCGATCCGCTGGTGACACTGAGTTATCTGAACGATGTGTTTCTGGGACAGATCATGACCAAGGTAGACCAGAAGATCACCGCCCGGAACAGTCAGCTCCTTCAGCAGTCCGGGGGCGCGGGCGGAATGTCCGGCGTGGAATTTGCCGTGGTGACCCTTTCCAAGGGACAGGTCCTCACCGGAGACATCGGCTGTGAAGTGATGCTCCGGGTGGGTACGGCCTCCTGCGTGTCGCCCTCCAATCCGGGACTCATCGACGAGACTACCGCTGCCTCCCTGAATAACGGCGGCGCGCTGGCGGCGAACCATCTCTATATGATGACCATTGAGGGCCGGGGCGTCAAGGCCGGCTCCGACACCACGAAGCTGCTGGTGCGGGGCAGCTACACTATCGCCTGAACCTGCCATACATAGCGTTCATATTAAGATCCGCCTGTGCATAAACTGATGCACAGGCGATTTTTTTGCCGGGAGGTGGCGGCTTATGGACAAGTATCCGGTTTTTCGGGAGGAGCAGACGGTGGGGGAATTGACCGTCGCCCCGGATGCCCTGTATACGGCCTTTTCCGTCTCCTGCCGGGGGCGGGAGGGGCTGTGGTGCGCGTGGGCGGTGGGGGAGACAGGGAATCTCCGTATCGGTGTTCTGGAACCGGAGAACGGCTGCCTGCAAATCCGCCGCCGGTTTTCCAAACGATTGACAGACCCGTTGGGACCCATCCTCCGGGGAGAACTGCGCCCTTTAGGAGAGGAGCGGGAGCAATGGGAGCCGCTGAGACCGGAACTGCTGCGAAGTCCATACCTCCGCTGCCGCTTGAGCGGGTTTTCCGATGTGCTGACCTGCCGGCCGGAGCGGGGCCGTCTCATCGCCGTCCCACGGGATGACGCGGCCCCTTTTCCTCTGGAAGCCATGTTTTGCTTTGCCCGTTCCCGGCGTTTGCAGGGACGGGCGTACTGGGTATTTCGCTTTGATGACCGGGAATGGCCTGTTTTTTGAAAAAACTTGAAAATAGGGATACCACATTTAGAAGGAATGTGGTACAATATCCGCAGTATCCTGTGCTTTTCACACATGAACTGGGTTTTCCCGGAATGTTTATCAGGAGGTCAAGCCTATGAAATGCCCCTATTGCGGTCACCCCGAAAGCAAGGTCATTGATTCCCGTCCCGCGGACGAAAACGCCAGCATCCGCCGCCGGAGAGAGTGTCTTTCCTGCGCCAAACGCTTTACCACCTACGAAACGGTGGAGAGCCTGCCTATGGTGGTCATCAAAAAGGATGGCAGCCGCCAGAGCTTTGACCGGCAGAAGGTCCTGCGGGGCATGATCCGGGCCTGCGAGAAGCGGCCGGTACCCTTGGCCGAGTTGGAGCGCATTGCTGATGAGATCGAGCAGGAGCTGCAGAACTCCATGGAGCGGGAGATCCGCACGGAGGATGTAGGCGAAAAGGTGATGGACCGGCTGCGGAAGGTGGATCAGGTGGCCTACGTCCGCTTCGCCTCTGTCTACCGTCAGTTCAAGGATCTGGATACCTTCATGGCGGAGCTGAATAAGCTCCTGGCGGAGAAGTGATCGTGCTTCTGCACGATCCGGAAATTCCTATGATGGATTCTACCGCACAATGAGCGGAAAATTGCGGAAAAAGGGGAATGGCCGTATGAGATCGAAATTCCGGATCGCATTTGACATTCTGCTGATTACTGCGTCATGCATCATATTCATTTATAACATTTTGATGCAGCGGAGGATCGTGTATCTGTCATCAGTTATAGCAGTATGCGGCACGACCGCATTTTTGGTAAGAGATATAATGGCGCTGAAACAGGAAAAATAGGCGGGAGGACAAGCGGCCTTACAGCACATTCCGGATATTCAGCGCTTCCATCTCCGCAATGAGCCGCAGCTGGTCCCGGAGGTCGGACAGCTCCGCGTGGAACTCCGAAAGCTCCTCCGTTTCCCCGAAGGCGATGGCCCGGCGGTACATGGCCTCCGCGTCATCCACTGCGTCATGGTGGGAGACGATGTGAAGATAGGTCTGGCTGTGGGACCAGTCATCGTAGCTTTCCCAGAGGGCGTCCAGCGCCTCGGCCCACTCCCCGGAGAGGGCCAGCCGGTCCGCCGCTTGCAGCTGTTCCCGCCAGCGGTCCGTTTCTCCTTCCATGTGGCGGATATTCCACAGGGAAAACGCCAACAGGGCCGCCAACACGAAAATCGGCGGCAGCAGCATCCGTTTCATGGGTCAGCCTCCTTGGGAACGCAGAGCGTTTTTCCGTTTTCATCCACCGTCAGGAGAAAGACCTCCTTGGTGGTGCAGTGCTCCTGCTTCAGAATTTTTTGAAGCCACACCTCATCCCGGCCACAAAGACGGAGATTGTTCCGCAAAACCCGGCCATCATTGATGAGAACGGTGGGGAGAGTGTCCTCCTCCAAGGTCAGGCCCAGGTCCTCCGCCGTGGGCGGCTTGGCCTTGGCCCATGGCAGTACGGACAACTGCCCGGAGTTTTCCAGCACGGCGTACTGCACCTCCTCCACGGAAAGGCACCCCTGTCCCCGGAGCTGTTCCAACAGCTCGTCCAGCGTGTAGCGGTTTTTCCGCATGGCCGCCTGCTGGAGCTTGCCGTTGCGGATCAGAATGGCCGGTGTGCCGCACATCAGCGCCCGGAACCGCAGATTCAGCAGAGAAAGCTGGCTCATCAGCAGCGTCAGGGACAGGAGAATTAAAATAGGGATGACCCCGGCCAGCAGCGGGATGCCGAAATCCTGCATGGGCACCGTGGCCAGATCGGAGATCATCATGGTCAGCACCAGCTCACTGGGCTCCAATTCGCCGATCTGCCGCTTTCCCATCAGCCGCAGGCCGATCATAATGAGAAAATAGAGAATGACCGTGCGGCACAGTGCGGTGATCATGTCCGTCGCCCCCCTTTTTGTTCCAGTATGGACAACTGATGGGATTTTATACGGCCAGCTGGGGACAGACGGCTTGAAAATTTACATTTTGCCTCTTGTATCTACTGTAAAAAACGAATATGATAGGAACGATTTCAAATTAAAAGACAAAGGAGCTTATTGTTCTGATGGGTAAATATTTTGGTACAGACGGTTTCCGGGGCAAGGCCGGCGTTGATCTGACGGCGGAGCACGCCTTCCAGGTGGGCCGTTTTCTGGGCTGGTATTACAGCCGGAAGCACGCGGAGGACTCCGCCCGCATCGTGATCGGCAAGGACACCCGGCGTTCCTCCTATATGTTTGAAAACGCTCTGGCGGCGGGTATCACCTCCTCCGGCGCGGACGCATATCTGCTCCACGTTACCACCACTCCCTGCGTCAGTTACATCACCCGTACGGAGAATTTCGACTGCGGCGTGATGATCTCCGCCAGCCACAATCCGTTTTATGACAACGGCATCAAGCTGATGAACGGCGTGGGCGAGAAGATGGACGACGCCCTTCAGGCAGAGCTGGAAGCATTCATCGACGGTGATCCCGCTTACCTCCCCTGGGCCACCGAGGGAAAGGTGGGCAAGACCATCGATTTCTACTCCGGCCGCAACCGCTATATCGGCTACCTCACCAGCCTGCCCTCCCGGTCCTTTGAAAAGCACAAGGTTGGTCTGGACTGCGCCAACGGCAGCTCCTGGATGATCGGCCGGGCGGTGTTTGACGCGCTGGGGGCCAAGACCTATGTCATCAACGATCAGCCGGACGGCGTGAACATCAACACGGACTGCGGCTCCACCCACATTGAGGGCTTGCAGCTCTACGTCCGGGAGCATCATCTGGACGTGGGCTTCGCCTTTGACGGCGACGCGGACCGCTGCCTTGCCGTAGACGAGCGGGGCCAGGTGCTGAACGGCGATAAGATCATGTATATCTGCGCCAAGCACTTCAAGGAGCGTGGCCAGCTTCCCAGCAATACGCTGGTTACCACCGTTATGAGCAACTTCGGTCTGTACAAGGCGCTGGACAAGGCGGGCATCCGTTACGAAAAGACCGCCGTGGGCGACCGCTATGTTTACGAGAACATGAAGGAAAATGACTTCATGATCGGCGGCGAGCAGTCCGGCCATATCATTTTCCGGAAGTACGCCCACACCGGCGACGGTCTCATCACCGCCCTCATGCTCATGCAGGTGATGATCGACACCCAACTGCCCCTGAGCGTGCTGGCCGCCGGCGTTACCATGTATCCTCAGGTGCTGAAAAACGTCCGGGTGGACGATAAGGATCTCACGCTGGCGGACGCCGCCGTGCAGGCCGCCGTGGACGAGTGCACCGCCGAGCTGGGCGATTCCGGCCGGGTGCTGCTGCGGAAGAGCGGCACGGAGCCGGTGCTCCGGGTCATGGCGGAGGCCGGTACCGCCGAGGAATGTGAAAAGCAGGTGGACCGCATCATCGCCGCTATGGAAAAGAGCGGCCATCTCATCGAGGTGAAGAAGTAATGCTGACTGTCAACGAGTTATACGATCTGAGCCATTCTCTGGCGGGAGATTACCTGAAGCAATTCACCTATCCATGGGAGGCGCTGGCCGGGATCTCCGACCTGATTCTGGAGATCGGCAAGCAGCTTCCGGAGGACGAGTATGTGCACCCCACCGACTGGGACGGCAACGTTCTGGAGGATGTCTGGGTGGCCAAGGACGCAACGGTGTTCAAGACCGCCTATCTCCACGGCCCCTGCATCATCGGCCACCGGACGGAGGTTCGTCAGTGCGCCTTTATCCGGGGCAGCGCACTGGTTGGCAATGACTGCGTGGTGGGCAATTCCACGGAGCTGAAAAATGTGATTTTGTTCGACAATGTGCAGGTGCCTCATTACAACTATGTGGGGGATTCTATCCTTGGCTATAAGTCCCACATGGGCGCTGGCTCTATCACCTCCAATGTCAAGAGCGACAAGCTCTTGGTGGTGGTGAAGGACGGCGCGGAGCAGGTGGAGACCGGCCGTAAAAAGGTGGGCGCCATGCTGGGCGACCGGGTAGAGGTCGGCTGCAATAGCGTCCTGAACCCCGGCACCGTCATCGGCCCGGATTCCAATGTGTACCCCACGTCCTGCGTCCGGGGCGTCATCCCGGCCAGCCATGTCTATAAGGACAAGGACCATATCATCGCAAAGAAATGAGTTGACTGAGCTGGGGTGGCGGTCTGCGCAGCCCCAGTTCTTTCATAAAAGCCGCAGAAACGAAAGGAGGCTATGGGCAGCGCCCATCAACAGCGCCATGCGCCCGGAAAGAAGCTCCGCAGGAGCGGAACTTTCGGGATAACGAGGAGAGGGGAGTATCGAAACTTCGGCGGGTGCCCCTCCGTGGCCGCAGCCATGTGACAGGTTCTACAAATACGGGGGCGACCCCGGAACAGAAGGAATCTGACTGCGGAGAAAGAGACAAATCTCTGCGCGTTTGTCCTTTTGAATGAATTTTCAGGAGGATTTTTTACCCATGTGTGGAATTATTGGTTATGTGGGCCACCAGCAGGCGGCCCCGATTTTGCTGGACGGACTGGCCCGGATGGAATACCGGGGTTACGATTCCGCCGGTGTGGCGGTGCGGTCCGAGACAAAGGGGCTTCAGGTTTATAAGTCCAAGGGTCGTCTTCAGGTGCTGTCGGACATGATCCACGGCGGCGCCGATGTGGAGGGAACGCTGGGCATCGGCCATACCCGCTGGGCTACCCATGGAGAGCCCAATGACATCAACGCCCATCCCCATGTCAGTGAGGATGGCCGGATCGCCATGGTCCATAACGGCATCATCGAAAACTATATGGAGATCAAGCAGCAGCTTTTGCGTCACGGCGTTACGTTCAAGTCTGAAACGGACACCGAGGTGGCGGCTCAGCTGCTGGAATTCCACTATAACGAGTGTCATAATATGCTGGAGGCCGTGGGCCGTGTCCTGCGGCGGATCGAAGGCTCCTATGCTTTCGGCATCATCTGCGCCGACTATCCCAACGCCCTGATCGCCGCCCGGAAGGACAGCCCCCTTATCATCGGCTGCGGTGAAAACGAGAATTTCATTGCCTCCGACGTGACTGCCGTCATCAGCCATACCCGCGATGTTATTTACATGGAGGACGGCGAGATCGCCGTGCTGACGGCGGAGGGCGTCAACCTTTTCAATGACGAGATGGACCCCATCGATAAGCCCCACAGCCACATCGACTGGGACGTTTCCGCTGCGGAAAAGGGCGGCTACCCCCACTTTATGCTCAAGGAGATCTTCGAGCAGCCGGAGGCCATCCGGAAAACCGTCTCCCCCAGGGTCCGGGAGGGCCGGGTGGTGCTGGACGATCTGCGCCTGACGAAGGAATACATCCAGGGCGTCAGCCGTATTTTCATCGTGGCCTGCGGGTCCAGCTACCATGTGGGCATGGTCAGCAAGTACAACTGGGAGCGCCTGCTCCGCCGCCCGGTGGAGGTGTGCCTGGCCTCGGAATTCCGCTACTGCGACCCGTTGGTGGACGATCATTCTCTGGTCATTTTCATCAGTCAGTCCGGTGAGACGCTGGATACTATGGCCGCCCTGCGGGAGGCCAAGCGGCGCGGCGGCCGGACACTGGCAGTGGTGAATGTGGTAGGCTCCTCCATCGCCCGGGAGGCAGACGATGTGCTCTATACCTGGGCCGGTCCGGAGATCGCCGTGGCTACCACGAAGGCTTACTCCACCCAGCTGGTCCTGATGGACCTCATTGCCCTGTATCTGGGCGATTTGCTGGGTACCATTGAGAAAACGGAGTACGATACCATCCTTCACGAACTGGAAGCCCTGCCGGAAAAGCTGGAACGGGTGCTGGCAAGCATCGAGGATGTGAAGTATTTCGCCTCCCGGTACTTCAACCATGACTCCATCTTCTTCATCGGCCGGAATCTGGACTATGCCATGGGTCTGGAAGGCTCCCTGAAGCTGAAGGAGATCAGCTATATCCACTCCGAGGCGTATGCCTCCGGCGAGCTGAAGCACGGCACCATTTCCCTCATCGAGCCGGGAACGCTGGTGGTGGCTCTGGGCACCTACGAGCCGCTCTTTGACAAGGCCATGAGCAACGTGGTGGAGGTAAAGGCCCGTGGAGCCGAGGTGCTGGCGCTGGCCACGGAGCCCTTCAAGGAGAAAATGGCCCACACGGCGGACAGCGTCATAGCTGTGCCGGAGACCCACCCGGTTGTGCAGCCCTCTTTGGGCGTGGTGCCCCTGCAGCTCTTCGCCTATTATGTGGCCCTCCAGCGCGGCTGCGACATTGATAAGCCCCGGAACCTTGCTAAGAGCGTGACGGTGGAATAAACCCGTTTCCGAACCGGATACAGCCGCGCTGGCTCGCCGCAAGTGCGGCGCACAAGCATTTTGCGCATAGCGCAAAATCTTGAAATCGGACGGATTCATTCCGGACGATTTGAGTTAAATCATAGGGTTCCCGCAAAAGCGCAGCTTTTGTGGGAGGGCTGCGACATTGATAAGCCCCGGAACCTTGCTAAGAGCGTGACGGTGGAATGATTCGTGCTTTGCAATTTTTCACCTTTTGAGCAGCAGTGTTCCAAACGGAAATTGTTAGAGAATGCAAAAAAACAGCGGGGACCATTTTAAATGGTCTCCGCCGTTTTTTGAATCTTTTATTGTATCTCGAACCGGAACTGTTACGGCTTTTGTTCATCCTCGTAGTGGAATGACAGCCCGCAGGCGTAGCAGCTGTTCCGATTCCCCTGTTGCCGCTTCCCGCAGCCAGGACAAATGACCGTGTCCGATGTTCGGGTGGGGAACCGAATCGGCTTGCTGATCTCAGTGATCGGCTCGTCCTTTGCTTGCTCCGTATGGACCGCCGCTTTCGGCTGATCTGCCGGCGCCGCGCTGTGCTCCAATTCAGTGATCCTCTTCTGCAGATCCTTTACCTGCTGTCTCAGTTCAGATACTTCCCGGTTATAGGCGGCGCTGTTAAATGTGTCACTGGCTTTATCGGGCATCAGAAGCAGGATCAGACACGCAAGAAAACTGCCAAATAACCCGGCAAAAGCACAAAGCGGCCCGTTGTATCCCTTTTGCGTGCCGACGAAATAGCAAAAATAGCAGCACATAACGTTCAAAATGGCGAATACAAGCAATGCCATAGCGTTTCCCTCCTGATTCGGTTCCTACCGCAGCGAAAGCCGCAAAGCGGTTTGATCGACAATTTGGGTCTCTGTGCCGGTTTTCGGGATCAACTCCATGCTACCATGCCTGTTTGCGCATTGCAAGAGGGAAAGAGCGCATAGGTGAAGCCGGGTGCTTTTTCCGGGGAGAGGGGGGAACACTTTCTGAAACTTTACATAATTTTCCGGGAGAAATTTCCGACAGAATATTGACCCATGTCTCCGGTTTCGCTATAATGTGCCGTAGGGCGACATAACACCACGGGCCCATAAGGGCCGTGGCGTTTTTTCGGCATAGATTCGACTGGCTTTGACAGAAAGGAGCAGCTATGAAGCGGCATTTTGGAAAGTGGCTGACAGCGGCGGCTCTGGCGGTGGGCTGCACCGTCATGACGGCCAACGCATTTGCGGATACGAACGGACACTGGGCGGAGTCCGCCATCAATAAGTGGTCCGGGGAGTATGGGATCATTCAGGGATATGACGATGGTACGTTCCGTCCGGATAAATCCATCACACGCGGCGCTTTTGCGGGAATTCTGGACCGTTTTCTCCATTTTCAGAACGCCTCTCCTGCGGACACCTTCTCGGATACCGCCGGGACCTATTGGGAGGATGCCATCCTGAAGCTCCATGCCTCCGGCATCTATCTGGGCAATCAGGGCGCGGCGCTGCCCTCCAGCACCATCACCCGGCAGCAGGCGGTGGCTATGATCGGCCGCGCCTTCCGGATCGCGCCGGAGACCGCCGCACCGGATTATACGGACACGGACCAGATCGCGGAGTACGCGATGGCCTATGTGGGAGAATTTGAGGCTCGCGGGTATCTGACGGATTCCGCCGCCGGTACCTTCCGGCCCACGGACCCCATCACCCGGGCGGAACTGATCAATATCCTCAGCAACATGGTGGATACGCTGGTGAAGGAGACCACCACTGTGACGAAGGATGTTTCCGGCAGCCTGCTCATCAGCGCGGCGGACGGCGCAACGCTGAAGGGCATCCGGATCGGCGGCGATCTGATCTTAGCTCCCGGCGTTACGAAGGATGTGACCCTGGTGGACTGCGTGATCCAGGGCAATATCCGCAATTACGGCACCGGCGAGGTGCGCTTTGAAGCGCCGCAGATCACGCCGGAGAGCACGGCTACCAAGCCCTCCGAGGTCTACAAGCCCGGTGCCACGCTGGACCGCACCCTTGAATACGGCGGCAAGACCGTGCCCATTTACCGGGACCGTCCGCTGAACGTGTTCTCCGACGTGGATTTTATCTGGACGGGTGAAGAAAATGAAAACCAGCGGCGGCTGGAATACCTGGGCGGCGAGTTCCGCACCCGGTACGGCATCGACGTTTCCTCCTTCCAGGGGGAGATCGACTGGGACGCCGTGGCGGATGACAACATCGACTTCGCCATGGTCCGGGTGGGCTTCCGGGGCACCGGCACCGGCAGCCTGAACACCGACAAATACTACGAGCAGAACATCCGGGGCGCTATGCGGGCGGGTCTGGAGACCGGCGTGTACTTCTTCGCCCAGGCTGTCACCGTGGAGGAGGCCATCGAGGAGGCGGATTACGTCATCAGCCTGCTGGACGGGCTGGACATCAACGGCCCCGTGGCCTATGACTGGGAGATGCACGATTCCACCTACCGGGTCTACGGCACATCCCCGGAAATGGCTACCGCCTGCGCTGTGGCCTTCTGCGAGCGGATCAAGGACGCGGGGTATACCCCCATGGTCTACGGTGGTACGTATGTGACCTACATGAAGTACGATCAGGGCGCTCTGGCGGACTATCTGAGCTGGTATCCTGAGTACAAGAGCGAAAAGTCCGAGAAGCTGTGCCCCACGCTGGTGTATCACATGGACTACTGGCAGTTCTCCAGCAGCCGCGCCGTGGCCGGGATCAACGGCCGGGTGGACATGAATATCCAGTTTATCCGCCGATAAAAAAGCCTGACTGAACAATAACCCCGCCGGGAGAATTTCTCCCGGCGGGGTTTTGTATCTGATTTCGATGACTCAGAAGGTCAGCCGCATCTGATACCACACCGCGCCGCCGTGGGTGGAGCCGGACATGCCCTCGCTGACAAAGCCAAACTTGGCGTAGTAGTGCACCAGCTTGTCCTTACAGGTCAGTACCAGACCCTTCCGGCCCTGGGCCTTTGCATCGGAGATGGCGCGTTCCAGCAAAGCGGCCGCCACGCCCTGGCGCCGGTATTCCGGCAATGTATTGACGCCGAAGATCATCTGCCAGCCGCCCTGTTCGTTGTGAGCGTGGGCCTGCGCATAGAGATCATCGGTCAGGTCGGTCTGGTCCGTCACCATGCCGTCCACAAAGCCGATGAGCTTTTCGCCGTCCAGCATGAGCCAGAAGTGGCTGCCGTAATACCGCAGCCGCTCTGCAAATTCCTCTTTTGAGGCGGCCTCCGCCGCCGGGAAGCAGGCAGCCTCCACAGCAGTTACCGCGTCCAGATCGTTCAATGTCGCTGTTCTGATGTTCATGGCGTTCTCCTCTTTTGTTCCGAAAACTTTATATATCAAAGGTCAGCTGCTCTCCGGCGGCTCTGCCGGGTTCCAGCCCGAATTCGCTGGGCAGGAACCGGGGACACACGTTTTCCGACGTGCAGATCACCGACGCCGACAGCCGGGTGCCGATCTCGCAGGCTTCATCCATGGTTTTCCCGTAGGTCAGGCCCATGGTGATCCCGGCGAAGAAGGCGTCCCCCGCGCCGGTGGTGTCCTTCACGTCCACCTTTCTGGCGGGGCAGATGCCGCAGGAACCGTCCTGCATGGCGTAGACCGCTCCTTGGGCCCCCATGGTCACTACCATCCGGGGGATCTCCGCCGCCTGTACGTGGTGGGCCAGAATGTCCTGCAGCTCCTCCGGGGTCTTGCTGTCATAGTCCTCTGAGAACAGAATTCCCGCCTCCTGCTGGTTGCACACGAAGCAGGAGCAGAAGCGCAGAAAGTCCCGCCGCTCCACGGCGATACTCATGTTGGACACGGCGGCAAACACCGGCTTGCGGTATTTTTCCGCGTAGTAAAAGACCGCCTTTACGATCTCCTTGTCGCAGTCGATCTCCAAGGCGATGCTGTCGGCATTGCGGAAGATCTCGTCTCCGTGATCGTCCAAAATGTCCACAATAGGCCGCAGATCCGGGCGCTTGGAAATGGAGGCCACCACGTCGCCGCCGTTGTCGAAAACGGCCAGCCAGGTACCCATACCGTCAGGCACGGCCCGGATGTAGTCCGTGTTGACCTTGTGGTCCTGCAGCTTGCGGATCACGTCCGCTCCGGTGCCGGTGGTGTCCACCAGACTGACGAAGGTGGGCCGCAGCTCCACGTTGGCAATGTCCTCCACCAGATTCCGGCTGACGCCGCCGTGGACGATCTCCACCCGTCCGGCGTTTCGCCCACCGGGAATATATACATCGGCGGGATACCCCTTAATATCCACGAAAACGGCGCCCAACACCACAATACCCATAGCTGCTCCCATCCTTCGCGGCTGCCCGCGAACCTCATCTGTTTTTGTTGAAGTATGTTACCATAGGATTGCAAAAAAGTCCAGCACGGGCGAATTGCCAAACGGCGGGAACTGTGCTATACTTTTCCTGACCGTGAAGCCCACGGCCAGATACCGGGAAGGGAGGGAGCATCATGGATCAGGAGCCTCGTCTGACGCAGCTGACCCCATCAGCGGGTTGAGCGGCAAAATTAGGGCCGGGTGTCCTATCGAACATTCTGAAAGACCTTCCCAACCGGGTTGACCCCAACCTGTTAGTGGGCTTTGACACCAGCGACGACGCCTGTGTTTACCGCATCACCGACGAGATCGCCGCCATTCATACCGTGGATTTCTTCACCCCTATTGTGGATGACCCCTTCTGGTTCGGGCAGATCGCCGCGGCCAACGCCCTCAGTGACGTGTACGCCATGGGGGGACGGCCTGCCGTGGCGATGAACCTGCTGTGCGTCCCCGGCTGTCTCTCTCAGGAGACCATCCGGAAAATTTTAGAGGGCGGCCACCAGAAGGCTGTGGAGGCGGGCTGCGTCATCGCCGGTGGCCACACCATTCAGGACGATGAGCCGAAATACGGCCTGTGCGTCACCGGCTATGTCCATCCGGACAAGGCCCTGCGGAACGTGGGCGCCAGACCGGGAGATGCGCTGGTTTTGACCAAGCCCCTCGGCACCGGCGTCCTGACCACCGCTGCCAAGGCAGACCTGCTGAAGCCGGAGCAGTACGACCGTCTGGTTCGCTCCATGGCCCGGCTGAACGCCCACGCGTCGGAGGCCGTGTCCAAATGCCAGGAGATCCACGCCTGTACGGACGTCACCGGCTTCGGACTTCTGGGCCACGCCGATGAAATGGCCCGTGGCAGCGGCGTGACCATCCGCCTTTACAGCCAGCGGCTCCCCTTACTGCCGGGGGCGCTGGAATTCGCGGAAATGGGGATCATCCCCGCCGGAGCCTACCGGAATCTGGACTATGTGAAGCCGCGCCTGACCGTGGCGGAGAGCGTCCAGCAGGCCCGCGTGGACCTGATCTCCGATCCCCAGACCTCCGGCGGATTGCTGGTGGCCCTCCCTATGGAGGACGCCGGGGCCTTGCTCGCGGCTCTGCGGGAGCGAGACCCGGACAGCGCCATCATAGGTGCGGTGGTCGCCCAAACGGAGCATACCCTTGAGATCGTCTGACAGAATTCGCCCCCGCCGAGGTTTCGGCGGGGGTTTTGCCGTATTCCGTTGTTTTTTCTTGCGAATCACGCAGTATCGTGCTACACTGAACTTGAAAATCTGAATTAAAGGGAGTTGTGTTCCATGTCTGTTGTTGTAGATGCGCTGGGCAAGCAGTGCCCCATTCCCGTTGTAATGGCGAAGAAGGCTCTGGCAGAGCTGCAAACCCCTGATACACTGGAAATTCTGGTGGACAATGAGGCGGCGGTCCAGAACCTCAGCAAGCTGGCCGCCAGCTGCCAGCTGCCCGTCCGGGCGGAAAAGACCGGAGAGAAGCGGTTCTCCGTCACCATGGAGGTGTCCGCCCCGGTACAGCCTGCGGAGGAGACCGCCTGTGCCCCGGATGCCCGTGGGGATCTGGTGGTTGCCGTCGGCTCCAACTGCATGGGCAACGGGGAGGAAGCTCTTGGAAAGACGCTGATGAAGGGCTTTTTGTACGCCGTCAGCCAGCTGCCTACACTGCCTAAGACCATCCTGTTCTATAATTCCGGCGCATACCTTACCTGCGCGGGGTCCGATTCTTTGGAGGATCTGAAGTTCATGGAGGCGCAGGGCGTGGAGATCCGCACCTGCGGCACCTGTCTGGACTTCTACAAGCTGAAGGAGACCCTGGCCGTGGGCAGCATCACCAATATGTACGCCATCGCGGAGACGCTGGCCGCCGCCGGGAAAGTCATCAAGCCATGATCTATCTGGACAACGCCGCCACCACCCGCCAGAAGCCCCAGCCGGTGATCGACGCGGTGGTGTCGGCTATGACCACCTTGGGCAACAGCGCCCGTGGCACCCACGAGGGGAGCCTGTCCGCCTCCCGGATGATCTACGGCACGAGAGAAAAGCTGGCAACATTCTTCAACTGTCCCCGGCCTGACCATGTGGTGTTCACCGCCAACTCCACGGAGGCCCTGAACATGGCCATCTGCGGCCTGCTGGACCCCGGCGACCATGTGATCGCCACGGATCTGGAGCACAATTCCGCCCTGCGTCCTCTGTACCGGCTGGAGGCGGAGCGGAGCGTGTCTCTCAGCTTCGTCCCGGCTGACCGGCAGGGGCGGATCGACTACGGCGAGTTCGAGCGGCTGATCCGCCCGGAGACACGGGCCATCATCTGCACCCATGCCTCCAACCTCACAGGAAACGCCGTTGATATCGGCCGGGTGGGGGCCATCGCCCATGCCCACGGCCTGATCTTCCTTGTGGACGCCTCCCAAACGGCGGGAGTCCTGCCCATCGACATGGTGGCCCAGCAGATCGACCTGCTTTGCTTCACCGGACACAAGTCCCTGATGGGGCCGCAGGGCACCGGCGGGCTGTGTATCCGGGAGGGGATTGCCCTCCGCCCATGGAAGGTGGGGGGGACCGGCGTCCAGACCTACAACCCCGCCCAGCCGGAGCAGCTGCCTACACGGTTGGAGGCGGGGACCCTCAACGGCCACGGCATCGCCGGGCTGTCCGCCGCGCTGGACTATATCCGGGCGGTGGGCATGGAGACCATCCGGGAGAAGGAGGAAGCCCTCATGCGCCGGTTTTATGAGGGGGTTTCCGTCATCCCCGGCGTAACGGTCTACGGCGATTTTACCGCTCCCCGGACGGCGGTGGTGGCGCTGAATATCCGGGACTACGATTCCGGCGAGGTGTCGGACGCGCTGGCGCAGGACTACGGCATTGCCATCCGCCCCGGTGCCCACTGCGCCCCCCGGATGCACCGGGCCTTGGGCACGGAGCGCCAGGGAGCCGTGCGGTTCAGCTTCGGCTGGTTCAACACGGAGGCTGAGATCGACACGGCGATCCGGGCGGTAAAGGAGCTGGCGGAATGAGACCCAAAACCCTGAAACTGGTGGTGACGTTCCACACCACGGCAGCAGCCATGGCCATGGAAGCGCTCTGCAAGGCGCAGAACCTCCCTGGCCGCTTGATCCCCACTCCCCGGGAGCTGACGGCGGACTGCGGTATGGCGTGGTGCGCCCCCTTAGACGCCGAAGAAACGCTGCGGGCCTTGGCGGACGCCCATCATCTGGAATACGCGGACTGGCAGGAGCTGCTGGTCTGAAGAAAACCGTACCTGACGCAAGTCAGGTACGGTGTTTATGTTTATAAAATCAACAGCAGACCCAGGGCCACCAGAAGCTCCTCGTCCGCCTTTTCCCGGAACAGAAAGTACAGCAGACCCAACAGCAGCAGATCCCCGGCGTCCACCCGATCCAGATGCAGCTGATCCAGTATCCGCCGCAGGTACCCGGCAAGGCCCTCCGTGCCGCCGAAGGACGGCGGCGGGCCGCCGGATCGGGGGCCGGATTCATTGGGATCGTCTGGCGGCGGGGGAGGGGGCTTCGATCCGGGGCCAGTTGGTTCCTGCCGGGGCGGATCCGGTTCCGCCACCTTGGTATAGGTGCCGTCATCCCGGCGGATATAGCGGTTATACATGGCCATCCCCCCTCAGCAGGAACTTTTTCCCCACCCGGAACAGCCGGGCCAGCTGCAATGCCCGTTCCACCTTATCCTGCCGCTCCGGTTTCAGATAGGGCCGCAGGGCGAACAAAAGCTGACGGGCGTTGCTGTTCTGGGCTTCACCCAACTCCCGGAGGACCGGCAGGAGGGAGGCGATGGCCTTGGGATCCAGATCACCTAGTCCGGAGAGAAAACCTGGGCCAGACCCCGGCTGACCGCTCACCACCGGCCCGCTGGGAGATGGGTTTCGGCTTTCCGGGCTGGGCTGGCCCCAACTCTGCGCCGTCTCCCTGCTGACGGGGCCACTTTGCTGAAACGGAAGGCCGCCGTTCTGCGCTGCGCTTCCTGTTTCACCGGAGGGCGGTGCGGCGGGGGGAGGCTGCTCCGTCCCACCGCCGTTTCCCATGAGGGATTGGGCCATTTTCATGATCTGGTCCATGGCCTCCGGGTTGGAGAGGAGACTATTCAGCTTGTCGTCAAACTCCGCCATGAGGCCGGACCTCCCTCCTTATTTCTGGAGCCGCTGGCTGACGCGCTCCATCAAAGCCGCGCCCTCCGGGCTTTGGGCCACCCGGCCCACCAGCTCCGCCATGACATTCATATCCCCCCGCATGGCGGATTGCATGGCTCGCTGAAGTCCCGCGCCGTTGTCCGGCCGGGTCAACGCCTGCATGAGCGCCTGCCCATCGCGGGACTGCATAAGCTGTCGAAGGGCGGCGGGGTCGGCCTTCAACTGCTCCATCATCCGTTTGGTGTTTTCATCCATGGCTGTGTCCTCCCATGCTCTCAGTCTCAGACCAGTATATGAACGGCGCGAAAAAAATGTGCCTGCGAAAATCGCAGACACATTTTTACATCATTTCAGCTTTTTCCCCTGAGCGCAGTCCGCTTTTAAGGGGCAATCCTCGCATTTGGGGGAGCGGGCGGTGCACACATCCCGGCCGAAAAGCACCATCCGGTGGCAGAAAGGCCCGGATTCTGCCGGAGGGATAGCCTTGCGGAGCTGCTGCTCCACCTTCACCGGGTCCTTGGACCCGTCGGTGATGCCCAGCCGCCCGGTGATGCGGATGCAGTGAGTGTCGCACACATAGGAGGGCTGGCCGTACACGTCCCCTAGGATCAGATTGGCGGTTTTCCGTCCCACACCGGGGAGGGAGGTGAGATCCTCCATATTGTCGGGAACCTTTCCGTCGAACCGCTCCAAAAGCTGCTGGGCGCAGGCCACCAGATCCTTGGATTTTCCATTGTAGAACCCACAGGAGTGGATGTATTCGCCCACCTCTCTGGGGTCCGCTGCGGCGAAGGCTTCCAGCGTGGGAAACCGGGCGAACAGCGCCGGGGTCACCAGATTCACCCGGGCGTCGGTGCACTGGGCGGACAGCCGCACAGCGAAAAGCAGCTCGTAGTCCTTCTCGTATTGCAGAGAACACAGCCCCTCCGGGTACAGCTCCTTCAATTTTTCGATGATCCGCAGGGTGGACGCCTTGTATCGCATGGCGCACCTCCTATGTACAAGGATGGTGTTATTTTATCACGAATTCTGTGGGAATGAAAGAGAAAAAATCATAGCATTTTCCGGGCAGTTATGCTATAATACAGTTTCAGCATTTGATAGAAGGGAGGGACGCTATGCACCGGCCCTTAGCGGACGAGATCCGTCCGAAAACTCTGGATGAAGTTGTGGGTCAGCGGCATTTGCTGGCGCCCGGCGGTGTTCTGCGCCGCCTGATCGATGCCGGGACCGACGCCAACATGGTGTTCTATGGTCCCTCCGGCACCGGCAAGACCACCGTGGCCAACATCATCGCGGAAAAGACCCACAAGACGCTGTACCGTCTGAACGCCACCACGGCGTCCTTGCAGGACGTGAAGGACATCATTGCGGATGTGGGGACGCTACTGGCCCCCGGCGGCATCCTGCTGTATCTGGATGAGATCCAGTATTTCAACAAGAAGCAGCAGCAGAGCCTGCTGGAATTTATGGAGAACGGGTCGTTGACCCTGATCGCCTCCACCACGGAAAATCCTTTTTTCTATGTGTACAACGCGCTGCTCTCCCGCAGCAGTGTGTTTGAGTTCAAATCCGTCCCGGCGGAGGAGATCCGCCCGGCGGTGCTCCGGGCCTTGGAGACCATGAAGACCCGGACGCCCCTGCCCCTGACGTGGGAACCGGAGGTACCGGCGCTGGTGGCTCAGGGCTGCGGCGGCGATGTGCGGAAGTCCATCAACGCCGTGGAGCTGCTCTGCGAGGCGGCAGTTCCCAAGGACGGAACGCTGCTGCTGACGGAGGCGGATGCCAAGGCGCTGTCCCAGCGCAGCGCTATGCGGTATGACCGGGGCGGCGACGCCATGTATGACGCCGCCTCCGCTCTCCACAAGTCCATCAGGGGCAGCGACCCGGACGCGGCGCTGCACTATCTGGCCCGCTTTCTGGAGGCCGGGGATCTCATCACCCCCTGCCGCCGGTTGCTGTGCGCCGCCAGTGAGGACGTGGGTCTCGCCTATCCCCAGGCCATCACCATTGTGAAGTCCTGCGTGGATACCGCTATGCAGCTTGGCCTGCCGGAGGCGCAGCTCCCCTTGGCGCAGGCCGCCATCCTACTTGCCACGGCCCCCAAGTCCAACAGCGTCTGCACCGGTATCATGTCCGCGTGGGCGGATGTGAAGGCGGGCCGGGGGGGCGACGTGCCCCGGGAACTGCAGAATGTCCACGCTGATTCCGCCGGATTGGAGCGGGAACAGGGCTACAAGTACCCACATAACTACGGCCACCACTGGGTTCGCCAGCAGTATTTGCCGGACGCCATCAAAAACGCCCGCTATTATCACTACGGCGACAACAAGACCGAACAGGCCGCGAAAAGCTACTGGGAGAAGATCAAGGGACCTCAGTGAATTCCGTGACCACCGGAGGCCGCTCACAGTTGGCGGGGGAGTAAACCCAGCGATCCAGTACCCCGTCGGTGATCCAGTAGGGCAGCGTTTCCGGCGGCTCCGCGGGCGGCAGCACTTCGATGACCTGCAATTTGATCTTCATGCGCTCCGGGCGGATGGAGCGGATGGTGACGGAGACCCCGTCCCCCTCCCGCAGATCCTCCCGCTGGTCGGTGAGACCGGAAAGGTTGGGGGCCAGTTCCACAAAGCAGCCATAGTCCATAACACCCCGGACAGTGCCCCGCACCGTGTCCCCCTCGGAAAAGCGGCTGGCGTTTTCCAGCCAGGTGCCTAACAGCTCCTTGTGGGTCAGGGTGATCCGCCGGTTTTCCCGGTCAAAGACCTTGACCACTGCCAGAATTTTCTGCCCCACCCGGAACCGCTCGTTGGGATGGCGGATGCGGGCGGCGGAGATGTATTCCGTGGGCAGCAGAGCCACGATGCCCCGGCCAATGTCCACGAAGGCCCCGAAGGGCTCCATGCGTACCACCTTTCCCACCACCACGGCTCCCGGCGTCAGGCCCCGGCACATTTCCTCCATAGCCTGTTCCTGGACCTTCCGGCGGGAGAGCAGGGCCGTCGGCGCGCCTTTCGCGTCGGCGGAGATGGATTCCACTGTAAAACAGACCTGCTTTCCGACCCTTGATAAAACGGCGATCTCCCGGTCTGCACCGCTGATCCACGGAGCGGTGACTTCCTCTCTGGGAATTTTCGCGGAAGTGCTCCCAAGCTGTAAGTACAGATTCAGGTCCCCGTCGCACCGCTGGACGGTCCCCTCCAGTACGGCGCCGTCACTCACGGCACGGCGCAGCATTTCCAGCGTGTATAACGGCGGGGCGGACAGCCCTTCCGGTAAGTAACCTCTGTTTTCCGGCATACGGATCACATCCTTTTCTTTGATATTCCACCTTATGCGGCTTCGCCGCAGCGGTGACAGGAGGCCCTTTTATGGATCTGCATATAAAAGACGTTGTAGAATTGAAAAAGACCCACCCCTGCGGCTCCAAGCAATGGGAGATCACCCGGGTGGGCATGGACATCAAGCTGAAGTGCCTTGGCTGCGGTCATGAGCTGATGCTGCCCCGGTCCAAGGTAGAAAAGAGCATCAAAAAAATTCTCCCCGCCGACGGGGATGTAAAAGGAGGGATCCGGAAATGACTCCGAAGCGGACCCGTATCATTGCCCTGATTCTGGTGGGCGTATTGGTCTTTGGTTTGGCGGCTACCGGTATCAGCGCGCTGCTGATGGTATAAAGCGCCTCATTTGCCCGGCGGACGGCTTTCTTGTCCGCCGGGCTTTCTTTCGACCTTTTTTCGGAACGGCCCGGCTTATAATCTCCTTGTGAGAGGGGGGAGAGCGTATGACGGTGGTGTATCTGGACAGCGTGTTTCTGTTCAACGCCCTGCTGGACTACCTGTTGTTTCTCTCTACGGCACGGCTGGCGGGGATCCCTCTGCGCCGCCGGCGCTACCTACTCTGCGGAGTGCTGGGCGGGCTGTATGCTGCGGCGGTGTTCCTTCCCGGCGGGGGCTTTCTCACGGAAACGCTGGTAAAGGCAGGCGTGGGGCTGCTGCTGGCGCTCATCGCCTTTGGCCGGGAGACCCATTTTCTCCGACTGACGCTGCTGACCGTCGCCATCGCCTGCGCCTTGGCGGGGACGGTTCTGGCCCTCGGACTGTTGGCGGGGCAGCACATTCCCAACGCCCGGGGAATTTTCTATACGAATGTCAACGGGAAAACCCTGCTGCTTTCCGCGTCAGGGGTCTATCTGCTGCTGACGGTGATCTTCCGGGCGGCGGCCGCCCACGGTATCCGGGGGGAGTGTCTGCCGGTGACGGTGTGTCTGCTGGGGCAAACGGTGGCCCTCACCGCATTGCTGGACACGGGCAACAGCCTGCGGGACACCGCCGGGGAACCGGTGCTGACGGCGGAGCTGTCCCGGTTTCCGCAGCTTGCGGCGGCCATTCAGCACCGTCCGCCGTCAGAGGCATTGCCTTTGCTGCGCCAGCGCTTTCCAAAGCTGCGTCCCCAGCTTTTGCCGATGCGGACGGCGGCGGGAGGCGGGCTGCTGGTCAGCGTGAGCAGCGATTGGACGGAGATCGGCGGCGTTCGTTATCCAAATTTGCGGATCGCCCTGACGGATACGGAGCTGGGGGGCGGATATACCGCTTTATGGGGCGGGGAAGGGAGAAGGAATCATGAGAGAATGGCTGCGGCGGCTGCTGTGCCGTCTGGGATTGTGCCGGGAGCCGGAGCTGCATTATATCGGCGGCAGCGATACGCTTCCACCGCCGCTGAGCCGGGAGCGAGAGACGGAGCTGCTGAACCGATTGGGAGAGGAGGCAGCCCGACAGGAGCTGATCGAGCATAACCTGCGTTTGGTGGTGTACATCGCCCGCCGGTTCGAGAATACGGGCATCAACATCGAGGATCTCATTTCCATCGGCACGATCGGTCTCATCAAGGCCGTGGGCACCTATCGGACGGATAAGAACATCAAGCTGGCAACCTACGCCTCCCGGTGCATCGAAAACGAAATATTGATGTTTCTGCGGAAAAACGCGGGACGGCGGGTGGAGGTCTCCTTCGACGAGCCGCTGAACACGGACTATGACGGCAACGAACTGCTGCTCTCCGACGTGCTGGGTACCGAAGCGGATGTGGTCATGCGGCCTCTGGAGGACGATGTGGACCTGTGCCTGCTGGCGTCGGCGCTGGATACCCTTTCACCACGGGAGCGGGAGATCATCACTCTGCGGTTCGGCTTGGGCGGAGGAAAGGAGCAGACCCAGAAGGAGGTGGCCGACCGGCTGGGGATTTCTCAAAGCTACATTTCCCGGCTGGAAAAGCGCATCATCCAACGGCTGAAAAAGGAAATTCTGCGGCTTTCTTAGGTTGACAAAGCACAAAAGCTATCGTATAATGAATTCCGTTCAAACGCTGAGAAGCGGAGCAGTAGCTGATTTTAACGGTCAAGAGAGAGGGCGGACGGTGCAAGCCCTACCGGACGGTCAGTGAAGTCACCGCGGAGCGGTCGTGCTGAAATTCAGTAAGCCGGACGGGTGTCCCGTTACAGACGGTAAGTGTCACGCGCTTTGCGTGGAATCCAGGTGGTACCACGGACTTTTGTTCGCCCTGAGCCTTTGCGGCTCGGGGCGTTTTGTTTTCAAAATCTGGTAAGACCGTGAAATAAAGGAGAGTTTCAATGAACAAAGAACTGCCAAAGGTGTATGAGCCCCAGCAGGTGGAGTCCCGCATCTATCAGATGTGGGAGGATCATGACTGCTTCAAGGGCGTGGAGGACTCCAAGAAGAAGTCCTTCTCCATCGTCATGCCGCCCCCCAACGTCACAGGCCAGCTCCACATGGGTCACGCGCTGGACTGCACCCTGCAGGACATCCTGACCCGCTTCAAGCGGATGCAGGGCTACGCCGCCCTCTGGGTCCCCGGCACCGACCACGCCGGCATCGCCACCCAGATCAAGGTGGAAGAAGAGCTGCGCGTCAAGGAGGGCAAGACCCGCTATGACCTGGGCCGGGAGAAGTTCCTGGAGCGGGTCTGGAAGTGGAAGGAGGAATACGGCAACCGCATCGTCCAGCAGCAGAAGAAGATGGGCGTTTCCTGCGACTGGAGCCGCGCCCGCTTCACCATGGACGAGGGCTGCTCCAAGGCCGTCCGGGAGACCTTCTGCGAGCTGTACGACAAGGGTCTCATCTACAAGGGCAGCCGCATCATCAACTGGTGCCCCCACTGCGTCACCGCGTTGTCTGACGCCGAGGTGGAGTATGTGGACAAGCCCGGCCATCTGTGGTATATCCGCTATCCTCTGGCGGACGGCTCCGGCGATATCGTGGTGGCCACCACCCGTCCCGAGACCATGATGGGCGACACCGGCGTGGCCGTGAACCCCAACGATGAGAAGTTCAAGCACCTCATCGGCAAGAAGTGCATCCTGCCTATTATGAACCGGGAGATCCCCATCGTGGGCGACGAATACTGCGAGATCGGCTTCGGCACCGGCGCGGTAAAGATGACCCCCGCCCACGACCCCAACGACTTTGAGGTGGGTCTGCGGCACAATCTGGAGGTCATCCGGGTCATTGCCGATGACGGTCACATCAACGAAAACGGCGGCCCCTACAATGGTATGGACCGCTACGAGTGCCGCAAGGCCATCGTGAAGGATCTGGAGGAGCAGGGCTATCTGGTGAAGGTGGAGCCTTACAACCACAATGTCGGCACCTGCTACCGCTGCCACAATGACGTGGAGCCCCTGATCTCTGCCCAGTGGTTCGTGAAGATGGAGCCTCTGGCCAAGGAGGCTCTGCGGGTGGTGAACGAGGGCGAAGTGAAGTTTGTCCCCGAGCGCTTCTCCAAGACCTATACCAACTGGATGGAAAACTGCCATGACTGGTGCATTTCCCGTCAGCTCTGGTGGGGCCATCAGATCCCCGCGTGGACCTGCGATGACTGCGGCCACATCAACGTGAAGCGGGAGGATCCCACCGTCTGCGAAAAGTGCGGCAGCACACACCTGACCCGGGAGGAGGATGTGCTGGACACCTGGTTCTCCTCCGCCCTGTGGCCCTTCTCCACGTTGGGCTGGCCGGAGCAGACCGCCGACCTGAACTACTGGTATCCCACCAGCGTCATGGTCACCGGCTATGACATCATTTTCTTCTGGGTGGCCCGAATGATCTTCTCCGGCTGCGAGCAGATGAAGAAGATCCCCTTCCACACCGTGCTGATCCACGGTCTGGTGCGGGACGACAAGGGCCGCAAGATGTCCAAGTCTTTGGGCAACGGTATCGACCCACTGGAAATGGCGGAGAAATTCGGCGCGGACGCGCTGCGCTTCAACCTCATCACCGGCAACTCCCCCGGCAATGACACCCGGTTCTACACCGAAAAGTGCGAGGCCATGCGGAACTTCGCCAATAAGATCTGGAACGCCAGCCGCTTCGTGATGATGAACCTCACCATCGACCGTTACGACCTGCCCGCTGCCGACAAGCTGGAGCGGGAGGACAAGTGGGTCCTCAGCAAGCTGAACCGGCTGGTGAAGGAGGTCACCGAGAATCTGGACAGCTTCGAGATCGGTGTGGCCTCCGCCAAGGTCTATGACTTCATCTGGGACACCTACTGCGACTGGTATATCGAACTGACCAAGACCCGGCTGAACGGCACGGACGAGGACGCCAAGCTGACCGCACAGAACGTGCTCTGCTACGTTCTGGTGACGCTGCTGAAGCTGCTGCATCCCTTCATGCCCTTCATTACCGAGGAGATCTATCAGGCTCTTCCCAAGTGCGACGGCGCTGAGGACATCCTGATGACCGCCCAGTGGCCGGAGTACACGGAGACTCTGAGCTTCCCGGCGGAGGAGAGCGCCATGGAGGCCGTTATGGACCTGATCCGGGCCATTCGTGCCCGCCGCGCCGAGATGAATGTGCCCCCCTCCAAGAAGGCGGAGCTGATGATCGTCACCGATCAGGCGGGGCCGTATCAGCAGGGCCTGCACTTCATCCAGCGTCTGGCCTACGCCAGCAACGTCACCTTCCCGGAGACCGCTCCGGCGGATGTGACCGGCCTTGTCAGCGTGGTGACCCATGACGCCACCGCCTACCTGCCCCTCAGCGAGCTGGTGGATCTGGCGGCGGAGCGGGAGCGCATTGCCAAGGAACTGGAAAAGGCGAAGAACGGCCTGCGGATCACCGAGGGCAAGCTGGCCAATGAGAAATTCGTGGCCCACGCTCCCGAAAATGTGGTGAACGCCGAGCGGGAGAAGGTCGCCAAATATCAGGAGCTCATCGCCAAGCTGGAAGAATCCGCCAAGGCCATGGCCTGAGCCTAAATACCGAACCGACCAAAAGCATCCACCCGCCCGGCGGGTGGATGTTTTTTTCTGCGTGCCCGCCTAAAGACAGGGGGAAAAATTGATAATTTCCGTCAGTTTGCCGGGGCGCAGAAATGCGTTGGAGCAATGGGCGGGCCTCTTGTGAAAATAGACCCTTGACAGGTGGAGAAACCCGTGATATCATATCGAAAGTTTAGAGATTTTTAGAAAAGGAGCGATGAACGTGACGTTGGTACTGAACAATGCGAAGGTATTCCGCAGCGGCGTTTTCTCCCGGAGCAGTGTTTCCATTTCTTTGGGCAATGGTGTTTCCCGAGGCGGTACTATTTCCACTATGGATGCTTCTTCTTTCGTGATTTTACCCGGTTTCGTTGATGTGCATGTGCATCTTCGGGAGCCGGGTTTTTCTTATAAGGAGACCATCCGTACCGGCTCTTTAGCGGCGGCCCACGGCGGCTATACCACCGTATGTGCCATGCCGAACCTGAATCCGGTACCGGACAGCATGGAGACCTTGCAGCCGGAGCTGGACGCCATACAGAAGGACGCCGTGATCCGGGTCCTGCCCTATGGGGCGATTACGAAAGGCGAGCAGGGCGGGGAGCTGGCGGACTTGGACGCCATGGCCCCCTGTGTGGTGGCCTTCTCCGATGACGGAAAGGGCGTTCAGGACCGCGACATGATGCGCCGCGCCATGCTGGAGGCCAAGCGCCTGGGCAAGCTGATCGTGGCCCACTGCGAGGACAATTCCCTCCTGCGGGGCGGCTATATCCATGACGGCGCCTATGCCAAGGCCCACGGCCACCGGGGCATCTGCTCCGAGAGCGAGTGGCGGCCCATTCAGCGGGATCTGGAGCTGGTGCGGGAGACGGGCTGCGGCTATCACGTCTGCCACATCTCCACCAAGGAGAGCGTGGACCTGATCCGCAAGGCCAAGGCCGAGGGTCTGAACGTCACCTGTGAGACCGGTCCTCACTACCTGCTGCTGGATGACTCCTGCTTGCAGGAGGACGGCCGTTTCAAAATGAATCCGCCTCTGCGCGATAAGAGAGACCGGGAGGCTCTGCTGGAGGGCCTGGCGGACGGCACCATCGACATGATCGCCACGGACCATGCCCCTCACAGTGCCGAGGAAAAAGGCCGCGGACTGGAAAAAAGCGCAATGGGCATTGTAGGACTGGAAACGGCGTTCCCGTTGTTGTATACTGAACTTGTGAAACCCGGCGTCATCTCTATGGAGCGGCTGATGGAGCTGCTCCACGATGCCCCCTGCCGCCGCTTCAACATCCCGACGGACACCGGTTTTACCGTGTTCGACCTGAATGACACCTATCGGATCGACCCGGCAGACTTCCTCTCCATGGGCAAGGCAACACCCTTTACAGGATGGGAGGTCCAAGGCCGCTGCCTGCTGACAGCAGCAGGTGAAACGGCTGCCTGGTATGATGCAGACCGTCTGCTGAAAGGAGAATGATCGTGAAGCAAATAACCTTGACAGTGACTGAGAACACAAGACTGGCCGATGGGATCTACCGTCTGCGGCTGGCGGGGGACACCTCTGCCATCACCGCCCCCGGCCAGTTCGTGAATCTGAAGCTCTCCGGCTTTTTCCTCCGCCGTCCCATCTCCGTGTGCGACTGGTCTGATGGAGAATTGACGCTTATTTATAAAGTCTTGGGCCACGGCACCGAGGCCATGACGGGCATGGCTCCCGGCACGGAGTTGGATGTGCTGACGGGTCTTGGCAACGGTTACGATGTGTCCCGCAGCGGGGAACACCCCCTGCTGGTGGGCGGCGGCGTGGGCATCCCGCCGCTGTACGGCCTCGCCAAGCGGCTGACCGCACAGGGTAAGCGCGTCACCGCGGTGCTGGGTTTCAACCGGGAATCCGAGATCTTCCTGGCAGAGGAGTTCCGGGCGCTGGGGGCGGAGGTCATCATCGCCACCGCCGACGGCAGCGCCGGCCTCAAGGGCCTTGTGACCGACGGCATGGCCGCCGTGTCCGACTACACCTATCTCTATACCTGCGGTCCGGAGCCGATGCTGAAGGCGGTATACAGCGCCTGCAAGACCTCCGGCCAGTTCAGCTTTGAGGAGCGGATGGGCTGCGGCTTCGGGGCCTGCATGGGCTGCTCCTGCAAAACGAAATACGGCAATAAGCGGATCTGCAAGGACGGCCCCGTGCTGGAAAAGGAGGAGATCGTATGGTGAATACAAAAGTGACCCTCTGCGGTATTGAGATGGACAACCCCATTATCCCCGCCAGCGGCACCTTCGGCTTTGGCTATGAGTTTGCGGAGCTGTACGACATCAATATGCTGGGCACCTTTTCTTTCAAGGGTACGACCCGGGAGCCTCGCTTCGGCAACCCCACCCCCCGCATCGCGGAGTACGCCGGCGGTCTGCTGAACGCTGTGGGTTTGCAAAATCCCGGCGTGGACGCGGTGATCGAAACGGAACTGCCGAAGCTCAAGCAGGTATTTCACAAGCCGGTGATGGCCAATATCAGCGGCTTTTCTGTGGCGGAATACGCCGAGGTCTGCGAGAAGCTGGACGCCCAGGAGCAGGTGGGCTGGCTGGAGGTCAATATCTCCTGCCCCAACGTCCACGGCGGCGGCGCGGCCTTCGGCGCGTATCCCAAGTCCGCAGCCGAGGTGACGAAGGCCGTCCGGGCGGTGACGAAAAAGCCCATCATTTTGAAGCTGTCCCCCACGGCGGCCAACATCGCCGCCGTTGCCAAGGCCTGCGAGGATGAGGGCGCCGACGGCGTGAGCCTCATCAACACCATGCCGGGTATGCGGATCGATCTGAAGCGCCGCCGCCCGCTGCTGGCCAACACCACCGGCGGTATGTCCGGCCCGGGGATGTTCCCGCTGGCAGTGCGGATGGTGTATCAGGTCTACGAGGCAGTGTCCATCCCCATCGTGGGCATGGGTGGCGTCACCACGGCGGAGGACGTCATCGAGCTGATGCTGGCGGGCGCCACCGCCATCGGCGTGGGCGCGGCGAACCTTGTGGAGCCGTATGCCTGCAAGACCATTATCGAAAATCTGCCTGCCGTGATGGAACGGTACGGCATGGAAAATCTGACAGAGATCATAGGAGGAGCACATCATGGGTAAAGACGTTATCGTTGCGCTGGACTTTGACAGCAAGGAAAAGACACTGGCATTTCTGGACCGCTTCACAGAGGAAAAGCCCTTTGTGAAGATCGGCATGGAGCTGTTCTACGCCGAAGGCCCCTCCATCGTCCGGGAGATCCGGGCCCGGGGCCACAAGATCTTCCTGGATCTGAAGCTGCATGATATCCCCAACACCGTGAAAAAGGCTATGGCCGCTCTGTCCGCGCTGGATGTGGACCTGGTGAACGTCCATGCCGCCGGTACCGGCGCCATGATGTCCGCTGCTCTGGCGGGCCTGACCCGTCCGGATGGTACCCGCCCGCTGCTGATCGCTGTGACCCAGCTGACCTCCACGGATCAGGACATGCTGGAAAAAGAGCTGTGGATCGAAAAGCCCATTGCCGAAGTGGTGATGCACTATGCGGAGATCGCCTCCATCGTGGGACTGGACGGCGTGGTGTGCTCTCCCCTGGAGGCAGGCGCGGTCCACGAGCGCTGCGGCAAGAACTTCCTCACCGTGACCCCCGGCGTCCGCTTTGCTGACGGAGATGTGGGCGACCAGAAGCGGGTCACCACGCCGGCCAAGGCCAAGGAGCTTGGCTCCGACTACATCGTGGTGGGCCGTCCCATCACCCAGGCGGAGGACCCCGTGGCTGCCTACCGCCGCTGCGTGGCGGAGTTCGTGGGCTGAGCCGCGAAACGGAAACGATTGGATCAACAAAAAAATTGACATAAAGGAGAACAAACTATGGACAGCATCAATGTGCGCGTTGCCAAGCGTCTGCTGGAGATCAAGGCGGTCTTTCTCCGCCCTCAGGAGCCCTTTACCTGGGCCAGCGGCATCAAGAGTCCCATCTACTGTGATAACCGCCTGATCCTCACGGCACCGGAAGCCCGGAACGAGGTGGAGCAGGCCATTGCCGACACCGTGAAGCGTGAGTACCCGGAGGCGGAGGTCCTGATGGGCACCGCCACCGCCGGTATCGCCCATGCCGCCATTGCTGCCCACCTGCTGGGCCTGCCCATGGGCTACGTCCGTTCCGGCAATAAGGACCACGGCCGTCAGAACCGCATCGAAGGCCGTCTGGACAAGGGCGAGAAGGTCGTGGTCGTGGAGGATCTGATCTCCACCGGCGGCAGTGTGCTGGAGACCGTGGAGGCCCTGCGGGAAGCAGGCGCTGAGGTGCTGGGCGTGGTGAGCATCTTCACCTACGGCATGAAGAAGGGCGTGGAGCGCATGGCGGAGGCCGGCGTGAAGAACGTGAGCCTGACGAACCTGGATACCATCGCCCAGGTGGGCGCGGAGGAAGGTTATATCGCGCCGGAGGATGTGTCCCGTCTGCTGAAATTCCGGGACAATCCGTCTGACGAAAGCTGGATCAATGGAGGGGAAAACTGATATGGAAAATTTGATCGACATTATGCAGCTCTCCACCGAGGAGATCGACGAGCTGGTAAAAACGGGCTGCGATATTATGGAGCATCCCGCCGAATATGCCCATAAGTGCGACGGCAAGATCCTGGCAACGCTGTTCTTTGAGCCTTCCACCCGTACCCGCCTGAGCTTTGAGAGCGCCATGCTGTCCCTTGGCGGACAGGTGCTGGGCTTTTCCTCCGCCGCCAGCTCCTCCGCCTCCAAGGGCGAGAGCGTGGCGGACACCATCCGGGTGGTCAGCGCTTACTGCGACATCATTGCCATGCGCCATCCCAAGGAGGGCGCGCCTCTGGTGGCAACGCAGCACTCTCTGGTGCCGGTGATCAACGCCGGTGACGGCGGCCACAACCATCCCACCCAGACCCTGACGGACCTGATGACCATCCACAAGGAAAAGGGCCATTTCGACAACCTGACCATCGGCTTCTGCGGCGATCTGAAGTTCGGCCGCACCGTCCATTCCCTGGTGGCTGCCATGAGCCGCTACACCGGCGTCCGGTTCGTGTTTGTCTCCCCGGAGGAGCTGAAGCTGCCCCGCTACGTCAAGGAGCAGTACGTCAAGTCCAAGAACATTCCCTATACCCAGTCCACCTGTCTGGAGGAGGTCATGCCGGAGCTGGATATCCTGTACATGACCCGCGTTCAGAAGGAACGCTTCTTCAATGAGGAGGATTACCTCCGCTTGAAGGACAGCTACATCCTCACCCCGGAGAAGCTGGAAAACGCCAAGGAGGATCTGCGGATCCTGCATCCGCTGCCCCGCGTCAATGAGATCTCCGTGGCGGTGGACAATGACCCCCGTGCCTGCTACTTCAAGCAGGCCCAGAACGGCCGCTACATCCGCATGGCGCTGATCATGAAGCTGCTGGGTATTCAGTGAGAGGAGAGAACGGACATGATTATTGATTCTATTCAGAACGGCATCGTGATCGACCACATCACCGCCGGTAAGGCCATGGAGCTGTACAACATCCTGGGCCTGGACAAGCTGGACTGCACCGTCGCTATTTTGAAGAACGTCACCAGCGGCAAACTGGGACGGAAGGACATCATCAAGATCGACCGCGAGATGGACCTTGATTGGGATCTGATCGGCTATGTGGACCCCACCATCACCGTGAATATCATTCACGAGGGCCAGCTCCGGGAGAAGCGGAGCCTCAAGCTGCCGGAGCGGATCCGGGGCGTGCTGAAGTGCAAGAACCCCCGCTGCATCACCTCTGTGGAGCAGGAGCTGCCTCAGGAATTCCTGCTGACCGATCCGGCCAAGCGTGTTTACCGCTGCATCTACTGCGAGACTGAGGCCGGCAAATAAGACGGCCTGAGGAGATTATGATGAAAAAAGGTTATTTGATCTTACAGGACGGCCAGGTATTTGAGGGCGTCCGGTTCGGTGCGGAGACCGACACCGTGGGTGAGCTGGTGTTCACCACCGGTATGTGCGGCTACGTCGAGACCCTGACGGACCCCAGCTATGCCGGACAGATCGTTATGCAGACCTATCCTCTGATCGGCAACTACGGCATCATCCGGAAGGATTTTGAAGGAGCCTGCTGCGTGAAGGGCTATGTGGTCCGGGAATACTGCGACACACCCTCCAATTTCCGGACGGACTGCGATCTGGATACCTACCTGAAAGAGCAAGGTGTGCCGGGGCTGTGTGGTGTGGATACCCGGGAGCTGACCCGCATCATCCGGGAGCACGGTGTGATGAACGCCGCCATCTGCGACGAGATCCCCGCCGACCTGACCCCCATCGAGACCTACGCCGTCACCGGCGTGGTGGAGGCTGTTTCCTGTAAGGAATCCTCTGTCCATCCGGCGGAAGGGGAGGAGCGGTTCCGGGTGTCCCTGCTGGATTACGGCGCCAAGCGCAACATTGTCCGGGAGCTCCAGAAGCGGGGCTGCACCGTGACGGTCCTGCCTGCGACCACCTCCGCGGAGGAGATTCTGGCGGCGGATCCGGACGGCGTGATGCTGTCCAACGGCCCCGGCGATCCTGCGGAAAACACGTATCAAATCGAGCAGATCCGCAAACTTCTGGGCAAGGTGCCCATGTTCGGCATCTGCCTGGGCCACCAGCTGACGGCTCTGGCCGCCGGCGGCAGCACCTATAAGCTGAAATACGGTCACCGGGGCGTGAACCAGCCTGTCCGGGATCTGAACGGCGTCCGTACTTACATCACCAGCCAGAACCACGGCTACGCGGTGGACGGCGACACGGTGAAGCTGGGCAAGGTCCGCTTTGTCAACGCCAATGACGGCACCTGCGAGGGCATCGACTATCCGGAACTGAAGGCCTTTACGGTCCAGTTCCATCCTGAGGCTTGTACTGGCCCCAAGGATATGACTTTCCTCTTTGACCGGTTTGTAGAGTTGATGAAAGGGGGCAGAGTCTAATGCCTTTGGATACAAGTATCAAAAAAGTCCTGGTCATCGGCTCCGGCCCCATTGTCATCGGCCAGGCTGCTGAGTTTGACTACGCCGGCGCCCAGGCCTGCCGCATCCTGAAGGAGGCGGGGGTGGACGTGGTGCTGTGCAACTCCAACCCTGCCACCATCATGACCGACCAGGCTATGGCGGACGAGATCTATCTGGAGCCTCTGACTACGGAGACCATCAAGCGCATCATCAAGAAGGAAAAGCCCGACAGCCTTCTGGCAGGACTGGGCGGGCAGACCGGCCTGACCCTGGCCATGCAGCTGGATAAGGAGGGCTTCCTGGAGGAACAGGGCGTCCGTCTGCTGGGCACCGATGCCAAGGCTATTTCCCGGGCTGAGGACCGGGAGCTGTTCAAGGAGGCCATGGCGGAGATCGGTCAGCCGGTGATTGCCTCGGACATTGCCGAAACTGTAGAGGGCGCTCTGGAGGTGGCCGAGCGGATCGGTTATCCCGTCATCGTCCGTCCCGCCTTTACCCTGGGCGGCGCCGGCGGCGGTGCCGCTGCCAACGAAGCGGAGCTGCGGATCATCGCCCAAACCGGTCTGGACGCTTCTCCCATTACGCAGATCCTGGTGGAGCGGGCCATCTTCGGCTGGAAGGAGATCGAGTTTGAGACCATGCGGGACGGCGTGGGCAACGTGATCGCCGTCTGCTCCATGGAGAACTTTGACCCCGTTGGCGTCCACACCGGCGATTCCATCGTGGTGGCCCCTACCCAGACCCTGGCGGACAAGGAGTTCCAGATGCTCCGGAAAGCGTCTCTGGACATCATCACCCATCTGGGCATCGTGGGCGGCTGCAATGTGCAGCTTGCCCTGAATCCGGACAGCTTTGAATATGCGGTCATTGAGGTGAACCCCCGCGTCAGCCGTTCCTCCGCCCTGGCATCCAAGGCCACCGGCTATCCCATTGCCAAGATCACCACCAAGATCGCCCTGGGCTACACCCTGGACGAGATCAAAAACGACATCACCGGCAAGACCTGCGCCTGCTTTGAGCCCACGCTGGACTACATTGTGGTGAAGATGCCCAAGTGGCCCTTCGATAAGTTTGCCGACGCCAGCCGCAAGCTGGGTACCCAGATGAAGGCCACCGGTGAGGTCATGGCCATCGCCCCCAGCTTTGAGATGGCGCTGATGAAGGCCGTCCGGGGGGCGGAGGTGGGCCTGGACAGCCTGAACCGCAAAAACGATCCTGAGGACCGCGCCCCCATCTGGGAGCGGCTCCGCCGGGTGGATGACCACCGTCTGTTTACCATTTTTGAGGCTCTGAAGGGCGGTACGTCCATCGACGAGATCTTCAGCATCACCCGGATCGACCGCTGGTTCCTTGCAAAGCTGAAGAAAATGGCGGAATTTGAAAAGGCTCTGGAAAAGGACGGCCTCACCGTTGAGCATTATGAGACCGGCAAGAAGATGGGCTATCCCGATGACACCCTCAAGCGCCTGTCCGGCACATCAGAACTGCCTGTCGAGAGCAAGACCGCCGTTTACAAGATGGTGGATACCTGCGGCGCGGAGTTTGACGCCGAGACCCCCTATTTCTATTCTTCCTTTGACCAGTTCTGCGAATCCCGGACCTTCCCCCGCAGCGGCAAGCCCGTCATCATGGTGCTGGGCTCCGGCCCCATCCGCATCGGTCAGGGCATCGAGTTCGACTATTCCTCCGTCCACTGCGTCTGGACGCTGAAGGAGCTGGGCTACGAAGTAGTCATCGTCAACAACAACCCCGAGACCGTCTCCACGGACTACGATACCGCCGATCGCCTGTACTTTGAGCCCCTGTTCCCCGAGGATGTCATGCACATCATCGAGGTGGAAAAGCCTGTGGGCGTGGTGGTGGCCTTCGGCGGCCAGACGGCCATCAAGCTCACCAAGTTCCTGGACAGCCACGGTATCCCTATCCTGGGTACCAGCGCCGAGTCCATCGACATGGCAGAGGACCGGGAGCGGTTCGATGCCCTGCTGGAGCGGTTCTCTATCAAACGGCCTCAGGGCCGGGCCATCACCGGTATGCAGGAGGCGCTGGACGCCGCTCATGAGCTGGGCTATCCCGTGCTGCTGCGCCCCTCCTACGTCATCGGCGGCCAGAACATGGTCATCGCTCACAATGACGAGGACGTGCGGACTTACATGGAGGTCATCCTTTCCGGCAAGATCGAAAACCCGGTGCTGGTGGACCAGTACCTCATGGGCAAGGAGCTGGAGGTGGACGTCATCTCCGACGGCAAGGACGTTCTGATCCCCGGCATTATGCAGCACATCGAGCGCACCGGCGTCCATTCCGGCGACTCCATCGCCGTCTATCCGCCCTTCTCCATCGGCGATAAAATGCTGAAAACCATTGTGGACTGCTCGGAAAAGCTGGCCCTGTCCCTGGGCACCCACGGCCTTATCAATATCCAGTACCTGATTTACCAGAATGAACTGTATGTCATTGAGGTGAATCCCCGGGCCAGCCGCACAGTGCCCTATATTTCCAAGGTCACCGGCGTACCCATGGTGGATCTGGCTACCCGCGTCATGGTGGGTCAGCCTCTGGCCTCTCTGGGCTATGGCACTGGTCTGTACCGCCAGCCCCCCTATGTGGCCGTGAAGGTGCCTGTGTTCTCCTTTGAGAAAATCACCGATGCCAACGCTGCCCTCTCCCCGGAGATGAAATCCACCGGCGAGGTGCTGGGCCTTGGCAAAAATATGCAGGAGGCCATGTTCAAGGGCCTTGTCTCTGCCGGATACAAGGTGGAGAAGGAGGCCCGCGGCGGCGTGCTGATCTCCGTGAACCACCGGGATCAGCCGGAGATCGTCAACATCGCCCGGAAGCTGGACGAAATGGGCTACAAGCTCTACGCCACCGACGGCACCGCCAGAGAGATCTCCCGTCTGGGTACCGATGTGGAGATCGTGGGCAAGCTGGGGAAGGACAACCGGGTCTTCCAACTGCTGGAAAACGGCCGCATCGACTACGTGATCCTCACCGGCTCCACGGAGCCCATCTATATCCGGGACTTCATCCATCTGAACCACCGCTGCGTCCAGCTGGGGATCCCGTGCCTGACCTCTCTGGATACCGCCAATGCGCTGACGGATATTCTGGCCAGCCGCTACAACCAGCGGAACACGGAGCTCATCGACATCTGCCACCTCCGCAGCGAGCGTCAGAAGCTGAAATTCTCCAAGCTGCAGACCTGCGGAAACGATTACATCTTCTTGGAAAACTTCCACGGCGAGATCACCTGCCCGGAGTCCCTGTGCGTCACCTTCTGTGACCGGCACTACGGCATCGGCGCCGACGGGATCGTCCTGATGGAGCATTCCGACATTGCCGACGCGAAGATCCGGCTGTTCAACGCCGACGGCAGCGAGAACGCCACGGCGGGCAACGCCCTGCGCTGCATGGGCAAGTACCTGTATGACAACGGTCTGGTGAAAAAGGAAGATATGCGGATCGAGACCGGCGCCGGCGTCCGGGAGGTACACCTCTACACCGCCAACGGTCTTGTGACTTCCGCCTGTGTGGATATGGGCCGTGCCTCTCTGGATGCGGCGGCCTTCCGGTTCGCCATTGCGGAAAAGACGGTGGTGGATTACCCGGTATATATCGGCGGACAGTCCTTCAACATCACCTGCGTAGACGTGGGAGAGCCCCATTGCGTGGCGTTCTGCCCTCGGATCGACGATGTGGATGTGGAGTTCCTCGGTCCCCGGTTTGAGCAGGCTCCCTATTTCCCGGAGCGGATCAACGCAGAGTTTATTCGCGTGGTGAATCCCAGCACCATCAAAATGCGGGTCTGGGAGCGGGGCAGCGGCGAGATCATGGCCAGCGGCACCGGTGCCTGCGCCGCTGTGGTGGCGGCCGTGGCCAACGGTATGTGCGAAAAGGGACGGGATGTGACCGTCCGGGCTGCCGGCGGTGATCTGGTGGTGAATTACACCGACGAGAAGATCACCCTCACCGGTGACGCCAAGCTGGTCTATATTGGTGAAGCGTTGTATTAAGGGAAAAACCGTTTTCTGAAAACTGGATCTAATCTGCTTTGACTGCACGAAAAAGCGGCCTATGCGTTTTACGCATGGGCCGCTTTTTTTGCTGCAAATTTCAAGTGCGCTATTATGGGCCCGAAGGCAGGGCCATGGGCGCATTAAGGGAACGTTTTCCGTCGATTTTGACCGTGATACGGCAGGGGGAGAGATAACCGGCAGAGATTTACATAAAAAATACGGCAGGTGCACCCGGCTTCGACAGAAACCTGTCCGGCGAATATGCTACCATCACCGTAAGACAAGCCATTCCCCAACAGATCTGATCGGAGCAGAGCGCCTTCTGAGCTGATTTGACAAATGGGGATAAAATTCGACAAAAGAGGGAATAGTATGGATATACGAGCGCGGGACACAGACCGGGAGCTGTTGCTGGAATTCAGCGGAGAAATGGACCATCACGGGGCCAGAAATGCCCTGAAGGAAGTGGAGATCGCCATTGATGCGGCCCTTCCCCGAAGTCTGATCTTAGACTTTGCGGGCGTGACCTTTATGGACAGCTCCGGGATCGCCTTGATCCTTCGGTCTCAGCAGCGGATGCAGCTGATGGAGGGCAGCGTTGTGCTCCGGAATGTGCCGGAGCAGGCCCGCCGTGTTCTGGACGCTGCCGGCATCGGGCGGCTGGTTTCCATTCAATAACGGGAGGTTTACATAATGAAAATAAAGACGGAAAATGAAGTCACTTTGCAGTTTCCCAGCCAGAGCAGCAACGAGGGGTTTATCCGCTCCGCGGTGGCCTGCTTCGCGGCACAGATGGACCCCACTCTCAACGAGCTGGAGGACATCAAGACCGCCGTTTCTGAGGCGGCCACCAACGCCATCGTCCATGCGTACCCGGACCGGATCGGCAAGGTGACGGTGAAGGTCCGGATCTGTACCGGACAAGTGCTGGAGATCACGGTGCGGGACTACGGCCGGGGCATCCCGGATGTGGAAAAGGCCCGGCAGCCCATGTTCACCACCGGAGGAGAGGAACGCAGCGGCATGGGCTTCACCATCATGGAGAGCTTTATGGATAGTTTAAAGGTGCGGTCCGTGGCTGGCCGGGGTACCACCGTGGTGATGAAAAAGAAGATCGCCCCCCGGATCAAGCGATGAATGGCGCCATGGAGCTGCTGCGGGCGGCTCAGGAGGGGGACCGGGACGCATGTGAGCAGGCAGTGCTGGAAAACAACGGCCTGATCTGGAGTGTGGTCCGCCGGTATTACGGCCGGGGAGTGGAGCCGGACGACCTGTACCAACTGGGATGTCTTGGGTTTCTGAAAGCGATCCGGGGGTTTGATTTTTCCTACGGCACCTGCTTTTCCACCTATGCCGTCCCCAAGATCGCCGGGGAGATCCGGCGGTTTCTCCGGGATGACGGCACCATCAAGGTGGGACGGAGCATCCGGGAGCAGGCACTGACTCTGTATGCCCTGCGGGAGCGGCTGCGGCAGGAGTTGGGGCGGGAGCCGTCCCTCTCCGAACTGTCGGCCCAGACCGGATGGACACCGGAGGAGATCGCCCAAGTGGATCTGGCCACAGAGGCACCGGATTCCTTGCAGCGGGAAACAGCGGACGGCCTTGCGCTGGAGGGGCTGCTGGGCACAGAGGCTCCGGAGGAGGGACTTGTGGAGCGCATCGCCCTGCGGGAGGCGGTGGATCAACTGCCGGAAAAGGAGCGCATGACGATTCTGCTCCGCTATTTCAAGGGGCTGACGCAGGAGCGGGCCGCCCGGGTGCTGGGGGTGTCCCAGGTGCAGGTTTCCCGGCTGGAACGCCGGGGACTGGAACGGCTGCGGCAGAGCTTTGCGGAGTGAAATAGGGATCATCCTGAAATTCCGTCATGGTGGACCAATAACGCTTTGGCATGTGGGTCATTCGCAGTTTTGGATTTTCCCGCTCCCGAATAGCCACGGTATCGTAAAACCGCTTCCAAAGCAGCCGGTAGGCGGCCTCCGTTTCATTCGGAGGCGCCATCTGAAAGTCCGCTAACGGGCGAATGACGGCCTTGCCGGCGGCGTAAAACAGCGCCTCGTGGTGGACACGGTCATAAATGAAAAATTTCTCGTTTTGATAGCGGGCGCAGAAGTGGCCCCGCAGAATGGGGAGGACCCGGTTTTTCGGTTCGATCTCACTGCCGAGGATGCCGCCCAGCTCGGAGAAGCGGAGAAAGCCTTTTAAAAGGTGGGCTTCGCCGTTGAGGTGCCGGACGGCTGCCGCTACCGGATGAAGCGTCTCGTCGGAAAAGTTCCGCAGAAAGCCGGGCCCCTCCCGCAGCAGCTTCACCACCAGCCGGTACAGGCGAATCTCACGGTCCTCCATGCAGGTGAGAAATCCCCGGCGCACCAGTTCCTCCCCGTAGGGGGAGAGCTTGTGCAGCTTTCGCAGGACGCGCCCGGCGTGACCGCTGTCGGTTTGTATCGCCCGGACGGGAAACAGAATAGGCGCAGAGTCCTCATCGTCGGTAATGGCGGTGAGGACTTCTTTGTTGGCGTAGCTGTCAAAAATGCAGCAGAGAAAGCCCTCGAAGCTGCCGTCATAGGTGTAGATCATTTCGTTCATAGGGCACCTCCGGACTTAAACGGCATCGTCGAACAGAGAAAGCTGTCGCATCTCCGGCTGGGGCAGCAGGGACTGCTCCACGGCGATGAGGTTTCGCAGAAGGCTGTCCTGCGTGAAGCGCAGACCGTCGGCCATGCGGCCATTGGCGGTGAGAAAATACTGCGCCCGCTTCATGACCACACCTAATTTCGGCAGATTTTCCAGCCGCAGGGGGCCAGTCCGCCGGGCGGTCAGGATGCGGCGGGCGGATACTACCCCCAGACCGGGGACGCGCAGCAGCGCTTCGTAATCCGCCCGGTTCACCTCTACGGGGAAAAAATCCGGATGCCGCAAGGCCCAGCAGCATTTGGGGTCCAGACGGGGGTCAAAGGAAGGGGTCTGCTCATCCAGTAGCTCCTCCGCACGGAACCCGTAAAACCGCAGCAGCCAGTCCGCCTGATAGAGCCGATGCTCCCGCAGCAGGGGCGGCTTGGTCTCCTTGGAGGGGAGAAGGGCACTTTCCACCACCGGCACATAGGCGGAGAAAAATACCCGTTTCAGCTGATACCGGTCATAAAGCCCCTGCGTCAGCCGCAGAATGTGGAGGTCGCTGTCCGGCGTGGCACCCACGATCATCTGGGTGCTCTGGCCCGCCGGGGCGAACTTGGGCGTGTGGCGGTACTTGACCAGTTCTTCTTTATTTTGAATACTTCTGACTTGGATTTGCCGCATAGGAGCCAGTACAGCGGCCTTCGTCTTTTCCGGGGCCAGAGTCCGCAGTCCTGTCTCTGAGGGCAGCTCGATGTTGCAGCTCAGTCGGTCGGCCAAAAGGCCCAGCTGCTCCACCAGCTCCGGGGCGGCGCCGGGGATGGCCTTGGCGTGGATGTAGCCATTGAAGCGGTATTCTTCCCGAAGAATGCGGATGGCCCGGATCATCTGCTCCATGGTGTAGTCCGGATTCCGCAGTACCCCGGAGGAGAGGAACAGCCCCTCAATATAATTCCGCCGGTAGAAGTTGATGGTCAGGTCCGCCAGCTCCTGCGGCGTAAACGCCGCCCGCCGGGTATCGTTGCTCCGCCGATTGACGCAATAGGCGCAGTCATAGACACAGCAGTTGCTCATCAGCACCTTCAGGAGCGTGACGCACCGCCCATCAGCGGAGAAGGTATGGCAGCAGCCGGCGATGGCCGAGGTGGTGTTGCCGATATAGCCCTGCCGGAACCCGCGGCGGACGCCGCTGGAGGTACAGGCGGCGTCATACTTGGCTGCGTCCGTCAGGATCTCCAGCTTGGCAAGAACGTCCATCTTCACCGTGCCGCAGCGTGGCGGCGGGTATGACGGGTGGGCTGTTCAATATAGTCCACTACCCGGAATACCTGGGAAGCCAAAGTGGATACGCCTACCAGCATAAAGAAAAAGCTCCAACCGATCATAACACGTTCCTCCAATCGAACAAATGTTTTATCTACTCTTATCATACATCGAACACTTGTTCGTGTCAAGAAGAACTTGTCAAAAAAAGAAGAATCCCCTGCCCTTTTTTCAAAAGAGCAGGGGATTTATGAGCTGTTTTGCCGGAAATCGCGATTACTGGCACTGAGCCAGAGCGTTCAGCAGATCGTCAATAGCGCTTTCGGGAGTGGCCCAGCTTGTGACGAAGCGGTACATAATGTGCTCCTCGTCGATGACCCGCTCCACCTGGAACTCAAAGCCCATGGCGGCCAGCTTCTCGGCGGTCTGGATCTTCATGACCGGGAACTGCTGGTTGGAGGGGGAGGGGACCGGGAACTCATAGCCCAGCGCCTTGAAGCCGTCCCGCAGGCGGAAGGCCATATCATTGGCGTGACGGCCGATGTCGAAGTAGAGATCGTCCTTCAGCAGCGCCTGGAACTGTACGCCCAGCAGCCGGCCCTTGGCCAGCATACCGCCCCGCTGCTTGATGTGCCAGCGGAAGTGGGGGCAGGGGACCGTCAGCACCACGGCCTCGCCAAACAGCGCGCCGTTCTTGGTGCCGCCGATGGTGAACACATCCGTCAGCGCCGCCAGATCCGCCAGTGTCAGATCGCTTTCCGGGGAGGTGAGGGCGGAGCCAAGACGGGCGCCGTCCAGGAACAGCAGCAGGCCGTGCTCATCGCAGCAGTGCCGCAGAGCGGTCAGCTCCGCCTTGGTGTAGACGGTGCCGATCTCAGTGGTATCGGAAATGTAGACCATCTTAGGGGAGACCATGTGCTCCGTGCCGTCATGACGGGCCAGAACGGCCTCCACCATAGCGGGGGTCACCTTGCCGTCCGGGGAGGTCTCCACGCAGACCTTGTGGCCGGTGGCTTCGATGGCGCCGGTCTCGTGGCAGTTGACGTGGCCGGTGTGGGCGGCGATCACCGCCTCATAGGAGGCCAGCAGCGCCGTGATGACCGTCAGGTTGGTCTGGGTGCCGCCGACCAGAAAGTGAACATCCGCTTCGGGAGCGGCGCAGACCGTCCGGATCAGGTCACGGGCCTCCTCGCAGATGGGGTCCACGCCGTAGCCGCAGGTCTGGACCAGATTGGTGTCCGTCAGAGCCTGAAGAACCTGGGGATGTGCGCCTTCGCTGTAATCGTTGCGGAAGCTGTACATGAAAAAAACCTCTTTTCTGTAATCGGATTGTTACCGCTTGTTTCTTGACTATTATAACGCAAATCGTGTATATTAGCAAGCAGAGAACACAATAGAAAGAAAATGAACGCCCTTGAGGGATGTTTATAAGGAGGCACTATGAAGAAACTGTTTGCGCTGGCGGCTGTGGCCCTGACCCTGTGCGGCCTGCTGACCGCCTGCGGCAGCAAAACAGAAACTGCCAATGACGTGGATCTGACCGGATTTTATAATGCTCTGGCGGAGCAATACGGCTGGGGCGACGATATGATGGATCTGGACGGTGAAATGCTGGAGATGTACTATCCGGGTCTGGGGGACATCCCCGCCAAGCAGCTTCTGGCCAAGGCCCCGGTGATGTCCTACGCCGTAAGCGAGTATGTGTTCCTGCAAGCCGACAGTGAGCAGGACGCCGCGCAGGCGGCGAAGATCCTCCAGACCCGGATCGACAGTCAGGCGGACGGGGATGCCTTCTATCCTGAGACCATTGACCAGTGGAAGGCTGCCAAGGTGCTGCAAAACGGCGCCTATGTGGCAATGATCGCCTCCGGCGAACACCAGACGGAGATCGAGGACGCCTGGAACGCACAGTTTGGCGCGTAACAGTCTGACGCGGAACAACCAGCCGTGACACCACGGCTGGTTTGCTATGTAGAACCGAGAAAACGCTGTATTTCAACGGCGTTCAAGTAGAAATACTTTACAGAAAAAGGAGGTGAACAGCCCATGCGTTTCAGCAGCTTACCCTTTTTGTTCGGTTTTTTGCCGATCACACTGGCGATCTACTTCGCCGTTCCTCTTCGGTGGCGGAACCTGGCCCTGCTGCTGACCAGCCTGGTGTTCTACGGCTGGGGGGAGCCGATCTATATCAGCATCATGGTGCTGTCCATCCTCATCGACTATACCCACGGCCTTCTGGTGGAGAAGTACCGCAGCCGGGACAAGCTGGCCCGGTGGTTCGTGGCGGAGAGCGTGCTGCTGAATTTAGGCCTGCTGGGCTTTTTTAAATATTGGGACTTCTTCGCCGCCAACCTCTCCCTGATCCCCGGCGTTTCCATTCCCACCCTGGGATTGCCCCTGCCCATCGGCATTTCCTTTTTCACCTTTCAGACCATGAGCTATACCATTGATGTCTACCGGCAGGACGCGCCCGCCCAGCGGAACATGGTGTCCTTCGGCGCCTATGTGACCATGTTCCCGCAGCTGGTGGCGGGGCCTATCGTCCGCTATAAGGATGTTGCGGCGGAGCTGGTCCACCGGACGAACACGGCATCGGCGTTCGCTGCCGGGGCACGGCGGTTCACCGTTGGCCTTGGGAAAAAAGTGCTGCTGGCCAACAGCATCGGCGCCCTGTGGGACGCGGAGCTGGCGGCGCAGTCTGCCGGGACGCTGACGGCCGTCGGCGGCTGGCTGGGCATCGCGGCCTTCGGCTTTCAGATCTACTTCGACTTCTCCGGCTATTCCGACATGGCCATCGGCATGGGGCAGATGCTGGGCTTTCACTTCCCGGAAAACTTCAACTACCCCTATACCGCCGCCTCCGTGACGGAGTTCTGGCGGCGGTGGCACATTTCCCTGACCACATGGTTCCGGGAGTATCTGTACATCCCCTTGGGCGGCAGCCGGAAGGGGACATGGCGGACGGTGCGGAACATCTTCCTTGTCTGGTTCTGCACCGGCTTCTGGCACGGGGCAAGCTGGAATTTCATCCTATGGGGTCTGCACTTCTTTGTGTGGCTCATGCTGGAAAAGTATCTGCTGCGGGACTTCCTCCAAAAGCTGCCATCGTGGCTGCGGCATTTCTACACGCTTGTGGTGGTGTTCGTGGGCTGGGGCGTGTTCGCCATGGAGGACCTCACCGTCTGCGCCGGGTATTTCAAAACCTGCTTCGGCAGCGGAACGCTGTGGAGCGCCGCTGACGGCTACTACCTGATAGCCTATGGCCTGACACTGCTGCTTTTAACGGTTGGCTCCACCCGCCTGCCCCGGAAGGTCTGGAACCGTCTGCCGGAGCGGGCGAGAGACCTGCTGGGGCCGCTGCTGATGGCGGCGGGGCTGGTGATCTGCACGGCCTACTTGGTAGACGGCAGCTACAACCCGTTTTTGTATTTCCGATTCTGATTCTTCATTTCACCTAAGAAGGGAGGGGGCCGCATGGCGAACAAGGGACGACTGACCACGGGGATCTTCTGCCTGTTTCTGGCAGGATTGCTGGCGTGGCACATTGCGCTGCCGGACCGGGCGCGCTCTGAAACGGAAAACCGGACGCTGGCCCAGTTCCCGGACTTTTCCTGGGAAACCCTGAAAAACGGCAGTTTTACCGAGGGGATGGAGGACTATTTTGCCGACCAGTTCCCTCTGCGGGACGACTGGACGGGCCTGAAGGCCCGGTGCGAGCAGATGTTGGGCAAGCGGGAATTCAACGGCGTCTACCTCTGCGGCGATACCCTTATCGCCAAGGTGGACGAACCGGACAGGCTTCAGGCGGAAAAGAATTTGGACGATGTGAAGCGGTTTGGAGAAGCGGCTCACGGCCAGGTGCTTTTGGGGTTGATCCCCTCGGCGGCAGAGGTCTGGAAGGACAGGCTGCCGCAGGGTGCGCCCAGCTTCGATCAGGCTGCGTTTATCCAAAACGCGGCGGAGAAAACGGGCCTGCCCACGGTGGATCTGCTGGGAGCCTTGACGGAACACGCGGGGGAACCTATCTATTACCGGACCGACCACCATTGGACCACCCGTGGGGCGTTCTACGGAGCCAATGCGCTGTTGACCGCCTTGGGAAAGGAGTCATTAAAGGAAATTGACTTTACACCGGAAGTTGCCAGCATGGACTTCAACGGAACCCTGTATTCCACCTCCGGTATCCATTGGCTTGCCCCGGATACCATAGAGTATTGGGTGTCCGAGGACGATCTGCGGGTCACATCGTGGAAATCCAGCAAGGAGGAGCCGGGGCGGCTGTATGACCGCAGCTATCTGGAGCACAAGGATAAATACAGCTCCTTCCTCGGCGGCAATCAGCCGTTGTGCGTCCTTGAAAACCCGGCGATCACCGACGGCAGCAAGCTGCTGCTGATCCGGGACTCCTATTCCGATTCGCTGGCGCCCTTTCTGGCCCAGCGCTTTTCCGAGGTGCATCTGGTGGACCTGCGGTACTACCACACTTCCGTGGCGGACTATATGGCGGAGCAGGGCATCGACACCGCCGTGGTGCTTTACAGTGTGTCGAATTTCCTCGCGGACCGGAACCTGATCTATCTGGCCCCGCGAGGGTGATGCACATCGGTGTTCGTTGTTTCAGACCACGGAAATGAAATTGCAGACTGCTTTCTTGAGAAAAGGCTTGCAAATAGTGTCAGCTTTGATATAATAGATACATTCTGATTTCAACACTGAAGGAGAACCTTGAACTATGGAAAGTATGATTATGATTGTTGCCCTCATGGCGGTGATGTATTTCTTCATGATCCGTCCTGAGAACAAGCGGAAGAAGCAGGCACAGAACATGCGTGACAGCCTGAAGAAGGGTGATATGATCACCACCATCGGCGGCATTGTGGGCAAGATCGTTATGGTGAACCCCAACACCATTGTGATTGAGACCAGCGATGACCGTGTCCGCATGGAGCTGACCAAGTGGGCCGTGTCTCAGGTGGGCGTTCAGACCGGTGAGCAGCCCGAGGCCGAGAAGAAGGAGAAGAAGACCGAAAAGAAGGAAGAGACTCCCGCTGTGGAGGCTCCCAAGGCTGACGAGGACGAGAAGAACTAAGTCTGGTCGGACTGTTCGATTTAAGCAGCCAAAAGGGCTTGCTGTCTGCGTATCGCAGATGGCAAGCCCTTTTTTTGATGTACAGCGCGAAAGCGGAGTTGCAGATCCGACGCAGCTTTGCCGTCCGTCCCTGTAAGCGCGGTGTTTTTGCTCGGATGCAGTTACCCAGTCCAATAAGACTTGTGATTTAGAGGAACAGAACACGGGACGGTACAGACCTGTTAGTTTCGGTAAATAGCTTGATAGAGAACAGCCCCCATTTGCCGGACGATCCGACAAATGGGGGCTGTTCAAGGCACGGGGCCTGGTCATATCAGTTGTTTTCCGCGAAGCGGGCCAGAAACTGCTTGGTGCGCTCCTCCTGAGGGTGGTCGATGACCTGCTTGGGATCGCCCTGTTCCACGATGAAGCCGCCGTCCATGAAGATCACCTGATCCGCCACGTCCCGGGCGAAGGCCATCTCGTGAGTGACGATGATCATGGTGGTTTTCTGTTCCGCCAGACCACGGATAACCTTCAGTACCTCGCCGGTCAGCTCCGGATCCAGCGCGGAGGTTGGCTCGTCAAAGCAGAGAATATCCGGGTGGAGCGCCAGTGCCCGGGCGATGGCCACCCGCTGCTGCTGACCGCCGGAAAGCTGATGCGGATAGTGCCCGGCACGGTCCGCAAGGCCCATCTGGTCCAGCAGCTCCATTCCGGCGGCACGGATGGCTTCCTTACTCTCGCCGCTGTCCTTGGCCATCAGTTCCCGGGCGAGGGTCACGTTTTCCAAAGCCGTATACTGGGGAAAAAGGTTGAAGGACTGGAACACCATGCCGAAGTGGAGCCGGTTTTTCCGGATCTCCTTTTCGGAGCAGTTCGCGTGATGATCGGCGTCAAACAGCACCTTGTCCTGCACGGTGATGGTGCCGGCGTCCGGCGTTTCCAGAAAGTTCAGACACCGCAGCAGCGTGGTTTTGCCGCTGCCGGAGGAGCCGATGATGGAAAGGGCCTGCCCCTCCTCCAGAGAGAAGCTGATGTCATTGAGGACCTTTGTGTTTTCAAAATGCTTTTCCAGATGCTGTACGGTTAAGATCGACATTTCAAAGCCCTCCCTTACTTAAAATAGCTGAGCTTGCGCTCGATGAAGCTGAACAGGAGCGTCAAAAGACCCACAAAGGCCAGATAGAACACGCCGGTATAGAACAGCGGCCAGGTGATACCCTTGGACTTCATAAAAGCTTCACCGGCCATGGTGATCTCAATGATGGCGATGGTCCGGGCCAGAGAGGTGTCCTTCACCAGCGTGATGATCTCATTGGACATGGGGGGGATGATCCGCTTGACCATCTGCAAAAGGGTGATCTTGAAGAAGATCTGCCGCTTGGTCAGGCCCAGCACCTCACCGGCTTCCCGCTGACCTGCCGGGACGCCCTCAATGCCGCCCCGGTAGATCACGGAGAAATAGCAGGCGTAGTTGATGATAAAGGCGATGCAGCAGGCAGTCATGCGTCCGTCCCGGAAGGCGTTCCACGGATTTGTGCCAAACCAGGTGCCGGGACCGTAGAAAATGATGATAAGCTGGAGGATCAGCGGCGTACCCCGGATGATCCAGACGATGACGTTGGTCAGGGCAGACAGGGGCCGGAGCTGGGAGAGCCAGCGGGCAAAGCCCCGCGCTTCCTGCTGCCGGTAGGCCAAAGCCCGGAAGGGCGCCCACTTGCTCATGGAGCCGAAAGCCACTACCAGACCAAGGGGCAGCGCGAACAGCAGCGTCAGGAAAAACAGCTTGACCGCCTGACTACAGCCTTGCAGGATGGAGAGGGTAACAGTCCAGAACATGAAAAAATTCTCCTCTATGTAGTGATAATGGGGGGAACGAAGGGGGAGGAAGGAAAGCGTATGCGGGAAATATGCCGCTCAAAGGCAGAGAGCGACCGCTCTCTGCCTTTGCTGTATGATTTGCGGAATTACTTGGTCACAATGACCTGCGCGTTGTTGCAGTAGGCGTTGGTGCACTCCATGGATTCCTGGGCGGCGGTGGTGATGGTCATGCCGTTCCAGACCACATCGATGCCCTTGCCGTTCAGCTCGAAGACCTTGTTGTCCCAGTTGATCACGGTAAACACAGGCTCCACGCCCAGCTTTTCCGCTACCAGCTTGGCCATGTCGGCGTCGAAGCCGATCCAGTTGCCGTCAGCGTCCTGATAGTCCATGGGCTCAAACTCGGTGATGCCGATGACCAGCGTGCCCTTGTCCTTGATGTACTGCACGTCGCTGTCGGATTCGGAAGCGGTGAACTCGGATGCGGGCTGCTCCACCAGAGCGGCCTGTACGCCGTAGGTCTCGGCGGTTGCTTCCAGAACGCCGTCGGCGTAAGCGCCAGCCATCACGGAGTTGATGAAGGAGGCCAGGTCGCTGCCCTTGCGGCAGCCGACGCCGTACAGCTCCTCAGTGAGCTTCTGATCGGTGATGGTCAGATCGGGATAGCTGGTGCCTTCACCCACCATGGCGCCGGCCATGAGGGAGTCGATGATAGCGGCATCGGCGGTGCCGGCCTGCACTTCCATCAGTGCCTTGGCCTGAGAGTCTACGGATACAACGTTGTAGCCGTTGGCCAGCGCCACCTCCTCACCGGCGGAACCGGCTTCCACTGCGTAGGTCAGCTTGGCGACTTCAGCAGGCTTGGTCGCATCGGCGGCGGGGGTCTCGGTCTTGGCACCGCAGGCAGCCAGAGACAAAACCATCATAGCAGAGAGTACAAATGCAGTCAACTTTTTCATGTTCCATTCCTCCTGAAGAATTGTTTGAGCAATTGATTTATTGTGGTAGTAGTTTACCATGATAAATTGGTAATGTAAAGAAGTGAAAACGACAAAATGCGCCGAACGTGCGGCGGGTGATTTGGTGGGAATGAACAAAGGCAGACGGGCTGTCATACTTTTCCGGGCTGTCTCATAGAAATGGACTATAAAAGCGGAAAAAGGACGGGATGCTATGAATACCTCGATCTATCAGAATATTGCCACCCGCACTGCGGGCGACATCTATATCGGTGTGGTAGGGCCGGTGCGGACAGGGAAATCCACCTTTATCAAGCGGTTCATGGAGACACAGATCATTCCCAATATTGACAACGTGTACCGCCGGGAGCGGGCCAGAGACGAGCTGCCCCAGAGCGGCTCCGGCCGCACGGTGATGACGGCGGAACCGAAGTTCGTGCCGGAGGAGGCGGCCCAGATCCAGCTGGAGGGGGGCGCGGCCTTTTCTGTCCGGCTCATCGACTGTGTGGGCTACATGGTCCGGGGGGCCTTGGGCCAGACGGAGGATGATCAGCCCCGGATGGTCACAACGCCGTGGTACGATCATCCCATCCCCATGACAGAGGCGGCGGAGATCGGCACCCGGAAGGTCATCGCGGAACATTCCACCATCGGTATCGTCATCACCACCGACGGCAGCATTTCCGACATTCCCAGAGAGGATTATCTGGAACCGGAGGAGCGGGTGATCCGGGAATTGCAGGAGCTGGGAAAGCCGTTTATCGTCCTGCTGAACAGCGAGGACCCCAAATCGGACCGGACTCTGGCCTTGGCCGGGGACATCGCCAGCCGGTATCAGGTGAAGTGTGTGCCGGTGAACTGTTTGCGGCTGGAGGAGGAAGATGTAGGGGAGATCCTGAAGGCGGTGCTGTATGAGTTCCCCATGCGGGAACTGGATATTTTCCTACCGCCCTGGGTGGACGCTTTGCCGGGAGAGCATCCGGTAAAGGCGGGGATCTATGACGCCATCCGGCAGAGCATGGCGGAGCTGCACCACATCCGGGAGATCGACGGCGCAGTGAAGAAACTGGGTGAAAACGAGAACATCAGCGAGGCGCTCATCACAGCCATCGACCTTGGCACCGGCGTAGCCGCCGCACGGGTGAGCCTGCCCCGGGAGATGTTCTACCGGACGCTCTCGGAGCAGTCCGGCTTTGATGTGGGGGATGACGGTGACCTCATGAGCCTGCTGACAAAGCTGGCCGGCGTCAAGACGGAATATGACAAGGTGGCCGGGGCGCTGCGGGATGTCCGGGAAACGGGCTATGGCATCGTGGTGCCGGGAATCGACGAATTGAAGCTGGAGGAACCGGAGATCATGAAGCAGGGAGGGCGGTACGGTGTCCGCCTGAAGGCCAGCGCCCCCAGTATCCACATGATCCGGGCGGATATTGAGACGGCGGTCAGTCCCATCGTGGGTAATGAGAAGCAGTCTGAGGACATGGTGAATTATCTGCTTCAGGAGTTTGAAGGGGACACCAGTAAGATCTGGCAGTCCAACATTTTCGGACGCAGCTTTCACGAGGTGGTCAGCGACGATCTGCAAACCAAACTGAAGCGGATGCCGGAGGATGCCCGGAAAAAGCTGCAGGAGACGCTGACCCGCATCATCAACGAGGGCAGCGGCGGGCTGATCTGCATTATCCTGTAAAGGTAAATAAAAGTGCCCCCGGCGGGAATATTCCCGCCGGGAGCATTTGCCTGCATATATAAAGAACGCCGGAACGGTCACAGGGCCGTGCCCCGCTTGGGCATGTAGAGATTTGTCATATCCACGCCCTCCAATGCCAGCAGAAAGCGCTTTTTCTCCACGCCTCCGGCGTAGCCAGTGAGACTGCCGTCCGCTCCTACTACCCGGTGACAGGGGATGAGGATAGAAATGGGGTTGTGCCCCACCGCGCCGCCGACCGCCTGGGCCGCAGCGGAAATTCCCCGGTCCCGGAGAATCTGGGCCAGCGCGCCGTAGGTAGTTACCTGACCGTAGGGGATCTCCAACAGCAGCCGCCACACCGCCTGACGGAAATCGCTGCCCTTGGGGGCCAGCGGCGGCAGATCCGGGAGAGGCTGCTTGGCAAAATAGGCGTCCAGCCACGCGGCGGCCTGACGGAACACGGGCAGATCGTCCCGTTCCACGGCGGCTTCGTCCAGCGTGGCGGCAAAATATTTCTGCCCTTCCAGCCACAGACCGGCCAGCGCACCGTTGTCGGCGGCTAAAAATATAGTTCCCAGCGGGGAAGCGTACCGGGTCAGCTCCATAAAAGTCCCTCCTGACGCATAGAATGACGGCTCGATGCTATTATAAACAGGGCCCGTACTACTTGCAAGAGAAATCCCTCCGTGGTATGATAAAACGGAACGATACATTGTGTGAGAGGAGGCGGCTTTGTATGCTGTTGGCGGTCGATATCGGCAACTCCACGATTTCCACCGGCCTGTTTGGGCTGGATGGGGAGCTGCGCTTTTTGGCATCCTTGGATACGGACTACCGAAAGACGGCGGATCAGATCTGCGTGGATCTGATGAACCTGTTTCAGCTTTACCATTTCCGCTATGAGGATGTGACGGATTCCATTCTGTGCAGCGTGGTGCCGCCGCTGAACTTTATGATGGAGAAAGCGCTGACCCGTCTGCTGGGCAAGCCGCCTGTGGTGGTGGGCCCCGGCGTGAAAACGGGACTGAATATCCGCCTGGCGGTCCAAAGTCAGGTGGGGGCGGACATTGTGGCGGACGCTGTGTCAGCACTGGAACAGTTCACCGCACCCATCATCACCATCGACATGGGTACCGCCACTACCATCGGTGTCATTTCCGAGGGACGGACCTATGAGGGCGGCCTTCTGCTGCCGGGGGTCAACGTCTCTCTGGAGGCCCTCTCCCGGCGGGCGGCCCAACTCCCGGCCATTTCCCTTCAGGCCCCGAAAAACCTGATCGGCAAAAGCACGGAGGACTGTATGCGCTCTGGCATCGTATACGGCACCGCCGCCATGCTGGACGGCATCATCGACCGCATCCGGGGGGAATTTCCCGGAAAGGAGCTGCACATCGTGGCCACCGGCGGCAGCGCGCCCTTTATCGTGAAATTCTGCCGGAATAAGATCCTTTACGATAAAACACTGCTGATGAAGGGCCTGTGGGCCATCTATCAGCGAAACCAGTAAATCGGAAAAATGAAAAGAAAGCAGTAAAGCAACAAATCAGCCGCCTGATGGAGTATCCATCAGGCGGCTGCGTTTTACAATTCTAAAGGGGAGACTTACTTTACCAGAACCTTCTTCAGCTTGGCGAAGCGGGGCAGGGAATCCACCTTGGGCAGGTTAGGCTCACCCTGGATCAGGGGCAGCACATAGTCGATGAAGGGCTGCTCCACGCCGTTGTGCTCCTTGTTGATCCACTCCAGAGGAACCTTCTTCTCCGTGTTGGCCACGTCGGTGAGGTTCAGCAGCTCCGTCTTGCAGACGTACTTGCCGTTGTCACGGGTGCACTGGAAGCCGACCATCTTATCGGTGATGCCGGCCACGGCGTTCTCCACGGCGGCCTTACCGCTCATGACGGACTCCTCAATGTCGGTCTCGGAGGCCAGATGTGCGCCGCAGCGCTGCAGCAGGCTCAGCTCGATGCCGCGGACCTTGGCGCCGGTCTTTTCCTTGACCACAGAGGCCAGGTGAGCAGCCAGACCGCCCAGCTGAGCGTGGCCGAAGCCGTCGGTGGCAGAGGTCTTGGCCTCAGAGACGAAGGTGCCGTCAGCATAGTGGATGCCCTCGGAAACGGCCACCATGCAGTTGCCCTTTTCCTTATAGATGCGGTCCACGTCGGCCAGGAACTTGTCCATGTCGAAGTCCACCTCGGGGAGGTACACCAGGTCGGGACCTGCGCCGTAAGCGGTAGCCAGAGCAGCAGCGCCAGCCAGCCAGCCGGCGTGACGGCCCATGATCTCCATGATGCAGACCATGCCGGTGTCATAGACGCGGGCGTCCTGATAGACCTCCATGCAGGAGGTGGCGATGTACTTGGCGGCGGAGGCGAAGCCGGGGCAGTGGTCGGTGCCGAACAGATCGTTGTCGATGGTCTTGGGCACGCCCATCACGCGGCAGTCATAGCCGACCTTCTGCATATACTTGGAGATCTTGTTGCAGGTGTCCATGGAGTCATTACCGCCGTTATAGAAGAAGTAACGGACGTCATACTTCTTGAAGATCTCCAGAATGCGCTTGTAATCCGTGTCATCCACATCGGGGTCCGCCATTTTATAGCGGCAGGAACCCAGAGCAGAGGAAGGAGTGTACTTCAGCAGCTCCAGCTCGGCGGGGTCCTCCTGACCCATGTCGAACAGACGGTCATTCAGAACACCCTTGATGCCGTGCTCTGCACCCAGGACCCGGGTGATGTTGGGGTTCTTCAGGGCAGTTGCGATCACGCCGTAGGCACTGGCGTTGATAACGGAAGTGGGACCGCCGGACTGACCGAAGATACAGGCGCCTTTCAATTCGCTCATATGAAAATCCTCCTGACGATTCAAAATAAGATACCTGTATCATATCATCGAAATTTTAGAAAGTAAATACTTGCAATTTATTTTTTTTGTGATATTATGATAAAAGAAAAACGTTTTCCTCCCAGAAATCTAAAAAATTGTCAATATGTTCACAAGGGCTTCCGGGATGAAAAACGGATAGATCCCCAAATAGAAAGTTATATTTTATAGGAGGATGTTCGTATGCCACTGGTTACTTCTACTGAAATGTTCAAGAAAGCCTATGATGGCGGCTATGCCATCGGCGCGTTCAACGTCAACAATATGGAGATCGTGCAGGGCATCACCGAGGCTTGCCAGGAGGAGCACGCTCCCGTGATCCTGCAGGTTTCCAAGGGCGCCCGCGCCTATGCCAACCACACCTATCTGGTGAAGCTGGTTGAGGCCGCTGTGGAGTGCTGCCCCGATATCCCCATCGTTCTGCATCTGGACCACGGCCCGGACTTCGAGACCTGCAAGAGCTGCATTGACGGCGGCTTCACCTCCGTCATGATCGATGCTTCCGGCAAGCCCTTTGCCGAGAACATCGAGATCACCAAGAAGGTCGTGGAGTATGCCCACGATCACGGCGTTGTGGTCGAGGCCGAGCTGGGCACTCTGGCCGGCATCGAGGACGATGTGAAGGTCGCCGCTCACGAGGCTTCCTACACCCGTCCCGAGGAGGTCGAGGAGTTCGTTTCCAAGACCGGCTGCGACTCTCTGGCCATCGCCATCGGCACCTCTCACGGCGCTTATAAGTTCAAGCCCGAGCAGTGCACCCGCAATGAAAAGGGTATTCTGGTTCCCCCTCCCCTGCGTTTCGACGTTCTGGAAGAGGTCTCCAAGCGCCTGCCCGGCTTCCCCATCGTGCTCCACGGCTCTTCTTCCGTGCCTCAGGAGTATGTGAAGATGGTCAACGAGTTCGGCGGTCAGATGCCCAACGCCATCGGCGTGCCCGAGGAGCAGCTGCGTCAGGCTGCCAAGCTGTCCGTCTGCAAGATCAACATCGACTCCGACCTGCGTCTGGCCATGACCGGCACCATCCGTAAGTTTATGGCGGAGCATCCCGACAAGTTCGATCCCCGCGAGTACCTGAAGCCCGCCCGTGCCAACATCAAGGAGCTGGTCCGTCACAAGCTGGTGGACGTCCTCGGCTGCGCCGGCAAGGCCTGATTTGGTTTTATCGGATTGATTTTACCCCAAACGCACCGGGAGACACTGTCTCCCGGTGCGCTTTTGTCAAATCGCCAGCTTTTGCGGATGATAACGCTCTTGCACATTCCGGTACCCTATATTATAATGTAAGGGCATTTGCAATAAACGAAAAGGAATGTGGCTATGTTTAAGATCTTGAAAACAGAGGGGAAGGCCCGGCGGGGCGAATTCTCCTGCGCCCACGGCGGTACGGTGCAGACCCCGGTGTTTATGAATGTGGGTACCCAGGCGGCCATCAAGGGCGGCGTTTCGGCGTTGGATTTGAAAAATGTGGGCTGCCAGATCGAGCTGTCCAACACCTACCACCTGCATCTCCGTCCCGGTGACAAGGTGGTGCGGCAGATGGGCGGCCTCCATAAATTTATGAATTGGGATGGGCCGATCCTCACGGACTCCGGCGGATTTCAGGTGTTTTCGCTGGCCTCTCTGCGGAAGATCAAGGAGGAGGGCGTCACCTTCGCCAGCCATATCGACGGGCACCGGATCTTTATGGGCCCGGAGGAATCCATGCAGATCCAGTCCAATCTGGGCAGTGACATCGCCATGGCCTTTGACGAGTGCGTGGAGAACCCGGCCCGGTATGAGTACGCCAAGGCATCGGTGGAGCGGACCCTCCGCTGGCTCCAGCGCTGCAAGGTGGAGCATGACCGGCTCAACAGTCTGCCGGACACGGTGAACCCCCATCAGATGCTGTTCGGCATCAACCAAGGCGCCACCTTCGCGGATCTTCGGGCCTGGCATATGCAGGAGATCGCCAAGATCGACTGCGACGGCTACGCCATCGGCGGTCTGGCGGTGGGCGAGCCGGCGGAGATCATGTACGAGATGATCGACGTGGTGGAGCCCTTTGCCCCCAAGGAGAAGCCCCGGTATCTCATGGGCGTGGGAACCCCCAGCAACATCATTGAGGCCGTGGCCCGGGGCGTGGACTTCTTCGACTGCGTGATGCCCTCCCGCAACGGCCGACACGGAAAGCTCTTTACCTGGGAGGGCACCGTGAACATCATGAACGAGAAGTATATCACCGATGACCGGCCCATCAGCGAAAGCTGCAACTGCCCAGTGTGCCGGAGCCATTCCCGGGCCTACCTGCGCCACCTGTTTAAGGCGGACGAGGTGCTGGCCCTGCGTCTGGCGGTGCTGCATAACCTCTGGTTCTACAACGAACTAATGGCCAAGATCCGTGAGGCACTGGACAACGGCGCCTTTGCCGACTTCCGGGAGAAATACAGCGGCAATCTGGAAAAACGGGCCTGATTTGGAACGGTTTTGCCTGCTGCGGCCGGTAAGAGGACTTGACAAACCGGCGGTTTGCGCATAAAATAAATCCGTTATCGACTGAGATGGGGAAAAAGCCCTGGTATCCCGCCTTCAGAGAGCCGGCGTTTGCTGCAAGCCGGTGGGGGAGCCTGGGAGGACTGGCCCCGGAGTCTTTTGCCTGAACAGCAGTAGGGCGGAACGGCTGGCATCGTTATCTGCCGCACCGAGCGCCGGGAAACCGGCGGAAACAGGGTGGTACCGCGTTTTCAACGCCCCTGAGCCGTAAGGCTTAGGGGCGTTTTCTTTATTCGGCGGAAAGCGTGAGATGTTGCAGAATGAAAAAGCTGTGGGCTTCCCCCGTTCCTTTTCTGGCCTATGGCGTTCCCTATGCGTATCTGGGATTTTGGGGACATGGGGAAACGGGCAAAGTTTTGGCGAATTTTCTGTCTATCATCGGCGTGATTACGCTGATGAAATGGACATACCACAGAAACAGTCTGAAAGCCCTGTTTTTGGGAAATGCCCTGTCCCTGCTGGTATCCTGCGTCTGCCTGTCCGTGTTCGGAACGGAGAAATGGGGCGGGACCTTTGAACCCGCGGCAGCGCTTCAGATGCTGTGCGCGGCAGCGTTGCTCGCACTGGCTGTTCAGCTGGTCTGGTGGCGCGTCAAGCGGCGGACACAAAAGCGGTCCTGAGATCAAATCAATCAAAATGCAGAACATTTCAGATAAAAGGAGTCAACCATGAAGTACGATTTTACAGCCATTGAAAAGAAATGGCAGGAGAAGTGGCTGGAGGAAAAGCCCTTCACCGCCGTCACCGGGGACAAGACCCGGGAGAAGTTCTACGGCCTCATCGAGTTCCCCTATCCCTCCGGTCAGGGCCTCCATGTGGGCCACGCCCGTCCCTTCACCGCCATGGACATCATCTGCCGCAAGAAGCGGATGCAGGGTTACAACGTGCTGTTCCCCATCGGCTTTGATGCCTTTGGCCTGCCCACGGAGAACTACGCCATCAAGAACCACGTCCATCCCGCCATCGTCACCAAGCAGAACATCGCCAACTTCACCAAGCAGCTTCACATGCTGGGCTATTCCTTCGACTGGGACCGGGTGGTGGACACCACGGACCCCAGCTACTACAAGTGGACCCAGTGGATCTTCCTCCAGCTGTTCAAGAAGGGCCTTGCCTATAAGGCATCCATGCCCGTGAACTGGTGCACCAGCTGCAAGTGCGTGCTGGCCAACGAGGAAGTTGTGGAGGGCGTCTGCGAGCGCTGCGGCAGCGAGGTCATCCGCAAGGAAAAGAGCCAGTGGATGCTGGCCATCACCAAGTACGCCGACCGCCTGATCGACGATCTGGACGACGTGGACTATATCGAGCGGGTGAAGATCCAGCAGCGCAACTGGATCGGCCGCAGCGAGGGTACCGAGGTGGACTTCACCGCCACCAACGGCGACAAGCTGACAGTCTATACCACCCGGTGCGACACGCTGTTCGGCGTGACCTATATGGTCATTTCTCCCGAGCACCCCTACCTCGCCCAGTGGAAGGATCAGCTGACCAACTGGGACGCTGTGGAGGATTACCGGCAGGAGGCTGCCCGGAAGTCCGACTTCGAGCGGGGCGAGCTGAACAAGGAAAAGACCGGCGTCCGGCTGGAGGGCATCGAGGCCGTCCATCCCGTCACCGGTAAGCATATTCCCATTTTCGTTTCCGACTACGTGCTGATGGGCTACGGCACCGGCATCGTCATGGGCGTGCCCGGCCACGATCAGCGCGACTGGGACTTCGCCACCGCCTTCGGTCTGCCCATCGTGGAGGTAGTCAAGGGCGGCGACGTGACCAAGTGCGCCTTCGCCCTGAAGGACGATACCGGCATCATGGTCAACTCCGACTTCCTCAACGGCCTCACCGTCAAGGAGGCTATCCCCACCATGAAGAAGTGGGTCACGGAACATGGCATCGGCCGTCCCAAGACCAACTTCAAGCTCCGTGACTGGGTGTTCAGCCGCCAGCGCTACTGGGGCGAGCCGATCCCCCTGGTGAAGTGCGAGAAGTGCGGCTGGGTGCCCCTGCCGGAAGAGCAGCTGCCGCTGCTGCTGCCGGAGGTGGAAAGCTACGAACTCACCGATGACGGAGAATCTCCCCTGTCCAAGATGACCGACTGGGTGAACACCACCTGCCCCAAGTGCGGCGGCCCCGCTCAGCGGGAAACCGACACCATGCCCCAGTGGGCCGGCTCCTGCTGGTACTTCCTGCGGTATATGGACCCCCACAATGATAAGGCCCTGGCCTCCAAGGAGGCGCTGGAATACTGGTCTCCTGTGGACTGGTACAACGGCGGCATGGAGCACACCACGCTGCATCTGCTGTACTCCCGGTTCTGGCATAAGTTCCTTTATGACATCGGCGCCGTGCCCACCAAGGAGCCTTACGCCAAACGCACCAGCCACGGCATGATCCTGGGCGAGGGCGGCGAGAAGATGTCCAAGTCCCGGGGCAACGTGGTGAACCCCAATGACATCGTGGCCCAGTACGGCGCGGACACCATGCGTCTATATATCATGTTCGTGGGCGACTTCGAGCAGGCGGCCACCTGGTCCACCGACGCAGTGAAGGGCTCCAAGCGTTTCTTGGATAAGGTCTGGAATCTGGCGGAATCCGCCGCTGACAGCCAGGAACTGACCCCAGCCAACGAGGCCATCCTCCACAAGACCATCAAAAAGGTCACGGACGATATCGACACCCTGAAGATGAACACCGCCATCGCCGCCATGATGACCGCTGTCAATGAAATGACCGCCAACGGCGTGACAAAGGGCGATATGGGCATCCTGCTGCGGCTGCTGAATCCCTTTGCTCCTCACATCACCGAGGAGCTGTGGGAGCAGCTGGACTTTGCCGCAAAGACCGGCAAAATGTGCTGCCAGGCGGAGTGGCCGGTATATGACGCCAGCAAGACCGTGGCTTCCTCTGTGGAGATGGCCATTCAGGTCAACGGCAAGATGAAGGGCACCGTTACCGTGGCTGTGGACAGCGACGAGGAGACCGTCAAGGCCGCCGCACTGTCTGTGGATAAGGTGCAGAAGGCTACCGAGGGGATGCAGATCGTCAAGACCATTCTGGTCAAGAACCGTCTGATCAACCTGATCGTAAAGCCCCGGTAAGGGAAAACGATCGGCTCAAATGCGGGAAACCATCAAATTTTTCGGATTTGAGAAAAAATCCTTGACTTTCTTCTGATTATTTCCTATAATGATGTACGTTAAGGCTATACGTAGCCCCTAAGCATCCAGGATCAAGCCGGATGTCTCGGAGGGAGGGAAATATAAATGTCTGAGATTCATGTCAAGGAAGGCGAATCCATCGATAGCGCACTGAAGCGTTTCAAGCGTAGCTGCGCTAAGGCAGGCGTTATCGCCGAGGTTCGCAAGAGAGAGCATTATGAAAGCCCCAGCGTGAAGCGTCGCAAGAAGTCTGAGGCTGCTCGTAAGAACAAGAAGCGTTTCTACTAAGAAGCAAAAGTACCGCACCGAGAGGTGCGGTACTTCTTTTTTACTTGCGGCGGAACAGCGAGTCGGCGATGTCGCAGACCTCCGGCCACTGGAAAAACGCGGCGGCCACGCCCAACTGCCGCCCAAGACGCAGCTTTTGCCGCAGCGTGTCGGCGTCATCAAAGAGGATGAAGTGGGATTCACCGTTCTTGGCATAAGTGAAGTAGCGGGCAAACAGGTCTTTGGAAAAAAACACGGCGGGCTGATGCTCCCTTATAAGCGCGTCCAGTGCCGCCTGCGTCAGCGGTTCTCCCTGACCGCTCCGGGCAGGGAGACGGAAGTCCATCCGCAGCCGCTGGAGGTCAAAGACCACATTCCGCCCGCCGCCGTAGCGGGCGAGCTCCTCCCGGATGTGGGTTTCAAAGCTGCCGCCGGAGATGGCTGTGTTCACAATAACGGTGGGATGCTCCGCCGCCCCGGCGTAGGACGGGGGAAGGCAGAAGAACTTTCGGCTTTTGGCGCACTGCTGCCCCAATAGGGCAGCAAAGCGGCGGCGATCCTCCCGGGACGGCTCGTCAAAATCCAGAACGATTCCGCCATAGCTGCGGCGGGCGCATTCCCGGAGCACGGCCTCGGTCAGCGCCGCCGGGCGGTCGATGGACGGCGCGGAACGGTCACTGAGAACCAGCAGCCCCGGCAACGGGGCCATCGGCCCGGACCGGGCCGGTGTCAGTAAATTCCGGCTCAACAGGGAGGACCTCTCCCCGATGCGGTAGGCGGCGTGGGCCAGTCCCGCCGGATAGGCGGAGGCGGTTCGCGTGTCCTCCGGTCGGACGGTCAAATAGAGCTGCATGGCGGTTCCCCCTTGTGAAGCGGTCAGGATTCTGGTATACTGCAGTTATTCTTATGTGAGAGGAGGGCGGCTTATGCTGACGCCGGACATTCTTTTTGACAGCTACCGGGACATCACCCCCGCCTTTCTGCAAGGTCAGGGCGTGACGCTGCTGCTGACGGATCTGGACTATACACTGGCGCCCAAGGCGGTCCGCCGCCCGGATGACGTTCTGCGCCAGTGGATCGACGGCTTGAAGGGCGCCGGGATCACCGTGATGATCGTGTCGAACAACCGCTCCGGCGTTCGCGTGACTGAGTTCTGCGGAGATCTGGGCATCGGCTATCAGGGCCATGCCGGAAAGCCCAGTCCAAAGGGCCTGCGGGCCGCTATGGAGCGGACGGGGGCGGATCCGGCCCACACCGCCATGCTGGGAGATAAGCTGTTGACCGATATGCTGGCGGCCCACCGGGCGGGCGTCCGGGCGTGGATGGTGGAGCCGCTGGGGGGACCTGTGGGACTGTGGAACCATGTTCTGCACTTGCTGCAGCGCCCGTTTAAAAGAGCCTGCCCCTATAAATGCCAAAAAAATCCGGGGGAAAACACAAAATAACCGGAAAACCACTTGCAATAACGGACAAGATAGGGTAAAATATCATCGGTCAAATTATATAAGACAGAAAAGAATTGAGAAAATGTCCACTTCACGGTCGTTTTCTCGTAAAGATTTGTGAGGAGGATTTAACTATGCCTATTTCCGCAGGCGATTTCCGTAAGGGTGTTGTATTTGAGATGGACGGTAAGCCCATGCTGGTCGTGGACTTCCAGCACGTCAAGCCCGGCAAGGGCGCCGCTTTCGTGCGTACCAAGTACAAGAACGTGATGACCGGCGCAATCCGTGAGGAGTCCTTCAACCCCAGCGCCAAGTTTGAGAACGGCACTGTGGAGCGCAGAAACGCCGAGTACAGCTACAATGACGGCGATCTGTACTACTTCATGGACCCCGAGACCTATGACATGACCCCGCTGAACAAGGACGTTCTGGGCGACGGTTTCCAGTTCGTCAAGGAGAACACCATGTGCACTCTGGTCAGCTACAAGGGCAGCGTGTTCAGCGTGGAGGCTCCCAACTTCATGGAGCTGGAAGTCACTGCTACCGAGCCCGGCGTGAGAGGCGATACCGCCACCAACGTCACCAAGCCCGCCACTCTGGAGACCGGCGCCATCATCAAGGTGCCTCTGTTCATCAACGAGGGCGAGAAGATCCAGGTGGATACCCGCACCGGCGAGTACCTGGGCCGCGTGAAGGAATAAGTTTTGAAGGGGGGATTATAACGATAATCCCCCCTTTTGAGACGATTGATAAAGCGGTAGATTTTCCGCGACGGTAAGGAAGGGTGTGCGCGGGAAACCCAAGAAGGGATACACCGTCGGCTCAAGCCAAACAGCGGATACTGTGTATCCGCTGTTTGGGAGCCTTCCTCGAAACAGGCTCGCTACATCCGCCACTGGCGGCGCTTCGCCTGTTTTCCTACGCCGTTAAAATCCTGCATTTTCAGAGCTTTTAAAAAGCTCTGAAAATGGTCTCAGCGGGGCAAAAAGAATTTTTTGACACGCTGAAGGTGGAATTATAACGATAATCCCCCCTTTATTTCCAAAATTGATATTTTGAAAGGAGCGATCACTATGGAGATCACTGAGAAGGTTGCGTATCTGAAAGGCCTGATGGAAGGCATGAAGATCGACACGGAGACCAACGAGGGCAAGATCCTGTCCGCTATGGTGGACATTCTGGAGGACATCGGCCTGGAGCTGGAGGATCTGTGGAATGCTCAGGGCGAGCTGGAGGACGGTCTGGACGTTGTCAGCGATGATCTGGAGGATATCGAGGACATCGTGTATGACGAGGATGACGAGGAGTCTTTCGATGACGAGTACTATGAGGATGACGCCGAAGAGGACGAGGACTGCTACGCCACCACCTGCCCCACCTGCGAGGAGACCATCTACTTCGATGAGTCCGTGCTGGAGGATGGCGAGGTCATCTGCCCCAACTGCGGCGAGAAGCTGGAGTTCGACATGAGCTCTCTGGAAGAGGACTCTGATGACGATCAGGAGTAAATCCGATCCGATCCAATATGAAACAGCTCCCCGGTGAATACCGGAGAGCTGTTTTTCTTACTGATAAAACGGTGAATTCTCCGCTATGGTAAGGAAGGGTGTGCGCGGGAAACCCAAGAAGGGTGTCCTGCGCCATTAAAATCCCGCATTTTCGGAGCTCTCATATAGTTCCGAAAATGTTCAGCGGGGCGAAAGAAGTTCGCCCCGCTGACAGCTCCCCGGTGAATACCGGAGAGCTGTTTTGCTTGATTTCCTATGCGGATGCATAAAATTAGTTGATGCAATGACTTTAAAGCTGTATTACTTTACAGATTTCTGCCGCAGGCTACAAAGTCCGGCACCGATAGCGGTAGCGAAGGTGGCGCTTTCCGGGATCACGTAATGGATGCCGTAGAGCTTTTCGAAAGCCGCAAAGTTTGGCTCCGCCTGATCCAGCGTGGTCATGGAGCCGGTGACGATCACGGTGTCCGTATGGCAGCTCTGACAGGCCAGCACCGTCATAGTGCCGATGGCCTGAAGGACCAGATTTACCGCGCCGGCGGCCAGATCGGCGGGGGTGGCGTCCTCAGAGAGATCACCGAAGTTGGCAGCGGTCATGTTGGGGTCCAGCGTGGAGGCAGGGTCCCGGGCAATGTCGCTGATGGTGAGATCCACATGGCTCAGATCCCCCTGAGCGGCCAGCTTTTTGATCTGGTAGAAGCGTTCCATACCCACCAGCTTGCGGCAGAGACCACCCAGCGTGCCGCCGCCGATACCGCTGCCGCAAAGGTGCCGCACTTCTTTTCCGGCTTCCGCCCACAAAAAGGCGGTGCCGGTACCCATCGTCACAACTACGCCGGAGGTCTGACCGGACAGAGCCAGCGCACCGGTGCCGCTGGCCTGAAATTCATCCACCCGGCAGGTGGGCAGGCCGAACACATCCCCGTCCACATAGCTGGCGCCAACGCCGGTCAGAACGACCCGGCGCACATCTCCGAGGGAGAGACCGTTGCTGGTCAGGTAGTTGCCCAGTGCGCCGTACAGGCTGGTGACCTGATCCTCCGCCCGGACCCGGAGCATGGAGATCACGCTGCCGTCGGTCCGCAGCCCTACGATCTTTGTAGTAGAGCCGCCAATATCAATGCCTAAGATCACTTCCATGGCTTGTTTCCTTTCCAAAGGGGGCCGGCAGGTGAGGGATACGCGAAAGTCGGCCGCCGTCTTAGTTATGATAGGGGAGCAGAGGTGCCTTGTCAATGTTTATTTGTGAAAAAATTGATAAAAGAATTGCTTTTATCCGGGGAGATAGCTATAATGTGTGGTAACTTGTGGTGTAACGAGAAGGAGACGCACGATGGATATCACAGATAAACTCAATATGACGATGCTCTGCGACTTTTACGAATTGACCATGGGAAATGGTTATCTGGAAGCGGGGCTGAAGGATCGGATCACCTATTTCGACATCTTTTTCCGTGATGTTCCGGACCACGGCGGCTATGCCATCTGCGCCGGTTTGGAGCGGATCATCGCCTATATTCAGGATCTGCATTTTTCTGAGGAGGACATTGAATATCTCCGGAGCAAGGATCTGTTTTCCGAGCGGTTTCTGGACTATCTCCGCGATTTCAAATTCACGGGTGACGTCTGGGCCATCCCGGAGGGTACTCCCATCTTCCCCCGGGAGCCGATCATCACTGTCCGGGCTCCGGCTATTCAGGCGCAGCTGGTGGAGACCTTCCTGCTGCTGATCTTCAACCACCAGAGCCTTGTGGCCACCAAGACCAACCGCATTGTCCGGGCGGCGGAGGGGCGCGTGATCCTGGAGTTCGGTTCCCGCCGGGCACAGGGCACGGACGCCGCCATCTCCGGCGCCCGGGCTGCCTATATCGGCGGCTGCGCCGGTACGGCCTGCACCATTTCCGACCAGCTTTTCGGCGTTCCCGCCGGCGGCACCATGGCCCATGCCTGGGTGCAGATGTTCGACTCGGAGTATGAGGCCTTCAAGACCTACTGCGAGGTGTTCCCCACCAACGCCACGCTGCTGGTAGACACCTACAATACCCTGAAATCCGGTGTTCCCAACGCTATCAAGGCCTTCAACGAGGTGCTGCGGCCCAAGGGCATTACCAAGTGCGCCATCCGTCTGGATTCCGGCGATATCGCCTATCTCACCCGGGAGGCCCGGCAGATGCTGGACGAGGCGGGCTGGGAGAGCTGCAAGATCTCCGCGTCCAACTCCCTGGATGAGTACATCATTCAGGACATCCTCCGTCAGGGTGCCAAGGTGGACCTCTTTGGCGTGGGTGAGCGGATGATTACCTCCAAGAGCGACCCGGTGTTCGGCGGTGTCTATAAGCTGGCGGCCATTGAGAAAGAGGACGGCACCATCGTGCCGAAGATCAAGATCAGCGAAAATGTGGGCAAGATCACTAACCCCCATTTCAAGAAGGTCTACCGGATCTTTGACAAGGCTACCGGCAAGGCGGAGGCGGACTACATCACCGTGTGGGATGAAGTGATCGAGGAGGGTCAGCCTCTGGAACTGTTCGATCCGGATGCCACCTGGAAGCGGCGGACCTATACGGACTACACCATCAAACCTCTGCAGGAGAAGATCTTTGACCATGGCGAACTGGTGTACCAGCAGCCCACGCTGTCGGAGATCCAGAAGTACTGCCGGGAGCAGATCGATACCCTGTGGGACGAGGTAAAGCGTTTTGAGAATCCCCACAACTACTATGTGGACCTGAGCCAGAAGCTCTGGGACATCAAGCAGGATCTGCTGCGTAAGAATTACCGCTGAATGAAAAGCGCATGGCTGGAATGGCCATGCGCTTTTTTCAAATATAGTTGAAGATTGCCGGTTGTGTTGCTATAATTATAATAGAAAACTATTTGAATCCGGGAGGTGACGGTATGGGCAGAATGTCCCATAGGAATCAGGAACGCACGGAGCGGCGGATCTCCGCAGCGGCCAGTCTGATGCTCTGCGCCCTGACGGTGCTGGCGCAGATCGCGGTGACCCTTCTGCTGACCCGTTTCCTGAAAGAAAAGGCCAGCTTTGTGTACGGATTTCTCCAGCTGATCGGTGCGGCGGTGGCCATTCGGGTTTACCAACGCAGCGGCAGCCCATCCTATAAGCTGAGCTGGATGTGTTTGCTGCTGATTTTGCCGGTGGCAGGTATGCTCCTGTTCTGTCTATGGGGCGGCACGCATCAGGCCAAGCAGCTGAGTTTGAAGCCGGTGCCGCCGATCCCCCAGCGGGAGAGCGCAAAAATGCTCAGCGACCTGAATCAGACCGCCCTGACCCGCCGCAGCCCTGCGTGGGGCCGCTTGGCCGCCTATCTCCAGAAGCGGCAATTCTGGCTGTACCGCAATACGGACGCCGCCTATTTCGGTGAGGGGGAGTCCTTCTTCCGGGATCTGGTGGAGCATCTGCGGCAGGCGGAGACCTATATCTTCATGGAGTATTATATTTTGGCGGAGGGGACTGTCTGGGACGAGATCTTCGCCGTATTGAAGGAACGTGCCGCCGCCGGGGTGGAGATCCACCTGATTATCGACGATTTCGGCACCTTGACCCGTCTGTCTGACGGGACGCTGCAAGCCATCAAAGACGCGGGGATCGAGGTGGAGATCTTCAACCCCGTCCACCGGTATATCAACCGCCTGTACTTCAATTACCGTGACCACCGGAAGATCACTGTTATCGACGGTTATGTGGCCTACGCCGGCGGTATCAACATCGGAGACGAGTACGCCAACCGGATCGAGCGCTTCGGCTACTGGAAGGACAGCACCGTTCGCCTGACGGGGGACGGGGCCTGGGGCTTTGCTGTGCAGTTCATGCAGATGTGGAAGATGCTGGGCCGTCATTTTCCCAACGAGGACGATTACTACCGCTCCCGCCGGGAAGGTCCGGCGGTGGAGGGCTTCTGCCAGCCCTTTGAGGATGGGCCGCTGAATAACCCGGACAATCCGGTGGAGGCTGTCTATCTTCAGCTCATCGCCTCTGCCAAGCGGATGCTGTATATCACCACGCCGTATTACGCCGTGGAGGAATCCATCCAGGAGGCACTGTGCATCGCGGCGGACGCCGGGGTGGACGTGCGGCTGATGATCCCCGCCATCCCGGATAAAAAACTGGTGTATCTGGTGGCGGAGACCTACTGGGGCGATCTGCTGCGCCACGGCGTCAAGATCTACAAATATACCCCCGGCTTTGTCCATGCCAAAAGCGCCATGGCGGACCGGGAAGCGGCCCTGATCGGCAGCACCAATATGGACTACCGCAGCTTCCAGCTTCACTATGAGGACGCGGTGATGCTCTACCATATGCCGGTGATCGAGGAGCTTTTGGAGGATATGGACCACATCGTGGAGGACAGCCAGCTTTATACACTGGAGGACTGGGAGAACCGCCCGTGGCTCCGGCGGATGACGGCGTCCATTTTGAAATTAGGAGCCATCTGGCTGTAACAGTAAGAGAGGATCAAAACGTATGTCCCGGGAACTGACACCGCAGGAGACTGCCGAACGCAGTCTCATTAAAACCTATCGCAAATCCATCTGGAATCCCTTTATCGCTGCCGTGAAGCGGTACGAGCTGATCGAGCCGGGGGACAGGATCGCCGTGTGCATCTCCGGCGGCAAGGACTCCGTGATCCTGGCCAAGCTGATGCAGGAATTGCAGCGCCATACCTCTCAGCCCTTTGAGCTGGTCTTTATGGTGATGGACCCCGGCTACAAGTCGGAGAATCGAAAACTCATCGAGGATAACGCCGCCCTGCTGGGAATTCCCATCACAATTTTCGACAGCGACATTTTCGATGTCACCGTCAGCGTGGAGAAGAACCCCTGCTATCTCTGCGCCCGGATGCGCCGGGGGTTCCTGTATGCCAAGGCTCAGGAACTGGGATGCAACAAGATCGCGCTGGGCCACCACTTTTCCGACGTCATCGAGACCACTGTCATGGGCCTGTTCTACGGCGGACAGCTTCAGGCCATGCCCCCCAAGCTCCGCAGCAAGAATTTCCCCGGCATGGAACTGATCCGGCCCCTGTACTGCGTCCACGAGGACGCCATCATCGCATGGAAGAACTACAACCACCTGCAATTCCTCCAGTGCGCCTGCCGGTTCACGGAGGAGCGGGAGGCAGCGGGGGACGGCGTGGGCCGCAGCAAGCGGCAGGAGATCAAATTCCTGCTGCGGGAGCTGAAAAAGACGAATCCCAACATCGAAAAGAGTATTTTTCAGGGGATCAACGGCTTGCAGCTGGACACCTTCCCCGGCTTTAAGCACCGTGGCGTGTTCCACTCCTTCCCGGAGCTGTACAACCACCCGGATTGGTTTGCCGGAGAGACGAAATCGGAAGAAATTTCGGAAGAACTCTAAAATAATCCTTGCAATTTGACAGATTCTATGGTATCCTATCATGGCTTACAAAGGGCGGTCCTCTGTCGTGCGCCGGCTGAAAGTGTGCCAATGCGCATAAAAAGCGGCATGAACGCCTATTAACAGGAGGAAAAAATCCATGGATCTCATCAAGGAACTGAACAAAGAAGCCCTGCAGAAGGAAACCGCCAACGTTCAGGTGGGCGACACTGTTCGCGTACACGTGAAGGTTAAGGAAGGCTCTCGCGAGCGTATCCAGGTGTTTGAGGGCACCGTCATTGCCAAGAAGCATGGCGGCATTGAGGAAACCGTCACCGTCCGCCGTGTTTCTTACGGCATCGGCGTTGAGAAGGTGTTCCCCGTCCATTCTCCTTCCATCGACCACTTTGAGGTCGTCCGCAACGGTAAGGTCCGTCGCGCCAAGCTGTACTATCTGCGTGGCCGCGTGGGCAAGGGCGCCAAGGTCAAGGAGAAGCTGTAATCAGCTTTCAGTTGAGCAGAAAAAGAGAGGCGAAAGCCTCTCTTTTTTTGTTATAAAAATCTGACGCAGACCTTGTGACGCCGGGCTTTTTTTGATATACTATTCCAATAATGCGTGATTGGCCTTGTGGCCTGAAAGGAAGAGTTTGATGCAGGAACAGGAAAAGCAGACGGCGAAGGGCCGGGACCTGTATGAATGGGTGCAGTCGCTGGTAGGCTCCGTTTTGGTGGTGGTGGCGATTTTTACCTTTGTGATCCGCATGATGGGAGTGGACGGCCACTCCATGCTCAATACGTTGCAGCACGGGGACCGTCTGCTGGTGGTCAACTCCATGCTGTACCATGACTACAAGTACGGCGATATCGTGATCCTGCGGAAAAACGGCGTGTTTGACGATGACCCCATCGTCAAGCGGGTGATCGCCGTGGAGGGTCAGACGGTGGACATCGACTTCACCGAGGGCATCGTCTATGTGGACGGCGAGGCTCTGGAGGAGGATTACATCCGGGAGCCGACCTACACCGCCGAGGGCACCGAATTTCCCCTGACGGTGCCGGAGGGGTCCATCTTCGTCATGGGCGACAACCGCAACGGCTCCAGCGACAGCCGGGACTACCGGCTGGGTACGGTGGATACCCGGTATGTCATCGGCAAGGCGGCCTTTTTGATTTTCCCCGGTCCGGACTATGAGACGGAGAAGCGGGACTTTAAACGGATCGGAGTGATTTGGTCATGAATATTCAATGGTATCCCGGCCACATGACAAAGACCCGGCGGATGATCGCCGAGCAGATCAAGAATGTGGACGCGGTATGCGAAATCTTAGACGCCCGCATTCCGGTTTCCAGCCGGAACCCGGATGTGGACGAGCTGACGGCGGGCAAGCCCCGCATGGTGGTGCTGAACCGCGTGGATCAGGCGGACCCGGAGGGGACGAAGCGCTGGGCGGAGCATTTCCGGGCCAAAGGCTACGCCGTGCTGGAATCCGACGCCAAAAGCGGCGTGGGCACGGCGAAATTCGCCGGGGCCGTTCGGGAACTGCTGGCGGACAAGCTCCGCGCCTACGCGGAAAAGGGGATGACCGGCCGGGTGGTGCGGGTCATGATCCTGGGCATCCCCAATGTGGGCAAGTCCACCTTCATCAATAAAGTGGCAGGCCGCAAGACCGCCAAGACGGAGGACCGTCCCGGCGTTACCCGCTCCAAGCAGTGGGTGCCCATCGACCGGAATTTAGAATTGCTGGATACGCCGGGCATCCTCTGGCCAAAGTTTGACGATCAGAGCGTGGGCATGAATCTGGCCTACACCGGCGCCGTGAAGGACGATATTTTAGACGTGGAGACGTTGGGCTGTCACCTGATGGCCTATCTGGGGGAGCACTATCCCGATGCCCTGAAAACTGCCTATAAGCTGTCCGCTCTGCCGGAACGGGAGGCGGAGGAAAATGACATAGCCTACGGCTACCGCCTGCTGGAAGCGGCAGGGAAGAAGCGGGGCTTTCTGATCTCCGGCGGCGAGGTGGATACGGAGCGCATGGCAAAGATCCTGCTGGACGAGTTCCGCTCCGGCAAGCTGGGACGCTTTACGCTGGAGCTGCCTTGACGAAAGGAGAAACGCTGGTGGACTGCCCATTATGTGGAAAAGAAATGCGCCGCGGTCAGGCGGCTTACGTTCCCACCGGCGGCCTGTATTTCCTGCCGCCGGGAGAGACGCTGCCCTGATGATGACATGGCGTGGGATCGAGGACAGAGGCGGCATTGTGCTGGATATGTGCAGCAGTCTGGGCTGGCTCAGGAAACCGGGAGCGCTCCCAGCGTATATTTGCGAAAATTGCCGTAAAATGATCGTGGAGTATTGATATGGAACTTTGGGACTATGAGCGTCAGGCGTGGAACAGCGGTGCGGAGACCGTCTGCGGCGTGGACGAGGCCGGGGCCGGTCCCCTGATGGGGCCGGTGTACGCGGCGGCGGTGATCCTACCGAGAGAATTGGACATCCCCGGCCTGAATGACTCCAAAAAGCTGACGGAGAAAAAGCGGGAAGCCCTGTACGAAGTCATCACCACTCAGGCGGTTTCCTGGAGCGTGACCCGCGTGGAGGCGTGGGAGATCGACGAGATGGACATTCTCAACGCCCGGATGCTGGCCATGCAGCGGGCCATTGAGGGCCTGTCCGTCCGACCGGATACGGCTTTCATCGACGGCAACCGGGACCACGGCAGCCGGTACGCCATCGAGACGCCCCATCAGCTCATCGTAGGCGGGGACGGCAAAAGTGCCTCCATCGCGGCGGCGTCCATTCTGGCAAAGGTCAGCCGGGACTGGTATGTGTCGGGAGAGCTGGACGCAAAATATCCCCAGTACCAGTTCGCTAAGCATAAGGGATACGGTACGAAGCTGCACTATGAACTGCTGGACCAGTACGGCCCCTGCCCGGAGCACCGGCGCAGCTTTTTGAAAAAGTGGGAGGCCAAACGCCATGGGTAAGACCCAGAGCGCCGGGAACCGGGGCGAGGCGGCGGTGGCCCGCTATCTGCGGCAGAAGGGCTACACACTGCTGGAAAGTCAGTGGCGCTGCCGGTTTGGAGAATTGGATTTAGTGGCAAAGGACAAGCGAGGGCTCCTCTGCATCGTGGAGGTCAAGCTCCGGGGGAGCGGCTCCATCGCCCTGCCCCGTGAGTTTGTGGACAGCCGCAAGCAGCAGCAGCTCCGCAGCGCCGCGGAATTGTATCTGGCGGCGAACGAGTTGGACGTGCCGGTTCGGTTCGACGTGGCGGAGGTTTATGACGAGGGCGGCAGCCTCCGCATTTCCTATATCGAAAACGCGTTTATGTAGCCTCGTGAAGGAGGAAATCGATATGAAGTATTACAGCACGCGGGATAAGAACGTGTCCCTTTCCGCGGCGGAAGCCGTGAAAATGGGCCTGAGCCGGGACGGCGGTCTGCTGACCCCAACACGGATCCCTCAGATCGACCGGGCCTTTTTGGAGCGGCTGATACCCATGGAGTACGCCCAGCGGGCGGCGAAGGTCATGGCACTGTACCTGACGGATTATTCCGAGGAGGAGCTGCTGACCTTTGGCCGGAACGCCTACGGCCCGGCGCAGTTTGACGATCCCATTGCCGCGCCGGTGCGGAAGGTAGAGGACGGCCTATATTGTCTGGAGCTGTGGCACGGTCCCACCTCCGCGTTCAAGGATATGGCACTGCAAATGCTGCCTCAGCTTTTGTCCGCCGCACTGCGGAAAACCGGCGAAAAGCGGACAGCCTGCATTTTAGCGGCCACCTCCGGCGATACCGGCAAGGCGGCCATGGCCGGCTTTGCGGATGTGCCACAGACGTGTATTCAGGTCTACTACCCCAAGGACGGCGTCTCTCCCGTGCAGGAGCGGCAAATGGTGACGCAGGAGGGAGAGAATGTGGATGTCCGGGCGGTCATCGGCAACTTTGATGACGCCCAAGCCGGCGTTAAGCGTATCTTCTCCGATGAAGCTGTCCGGGCGGAGCTGGACAAGCGGGGTTATTTCCTGTCCTCTGCCAACTCCATCAACTGGGGCCGTATCCTGCCCCAAGTGGTCTACTACATCTCCGCCTACTGCGATCTGGTGCGGGACGGCGCTCTCACCATGGGGGACCAGGTGAACTTCTGCGTTCCCACCGGCAACTTCGGCGACATTCTGGCAGCGTACTACGCAAAGCGCATGGGCCTGCCGGTAAACAGGCTGATCTGCGCCTCCAACAGCAACAACGTGCTGACGGATTTCCTCCGCACCGGCATCTATGACCGGAACCGGCCCTTCCACACCACCATCAGTCCTTCGATGGACATTCTGATCTCCAGCAATCTGGAACGGCTGCTGTTCGACCTCTCCGGGGAGAACGACGCCGAAATCCGGATGTATATGGATGCACTGGGCAGCGCAGGCCGGTATCAGGTGTCCGACAACATCAAAGCAAAGCTGGACGATGCCTTCTGGGGCGGCTGCTGTTCGGAGGAGGAAACGGAGGAAACCATCCGCCGGTATTGGCAGGATCACAACTACCTCATCGACCCCCATACCGCCGTGGCGGCGGAGGTGCTGGCGCAGTACCGCATCGCTTCCGGGGACGAGACCCCTGCCGTGGAGGTCTCCACCGCCAGCCCTTACAAATTCTGCGGGAGCGTGCTCACCGCCATCGGGGAGACGCCCTGCGGCGATGGGCTGGAGCTGCTGGACCAGCTTCACGCGGTCAGCGGCGTCCCGGTGCCCTGCCGTCTGGCGGAGCTGAAGGGCAAGCCCCGGCGCTTTGACAAAACGGTGGAGAAGCAGGCCATGGAGCAGGCGGTGCTGGACTTCCTGAAATAAGTCATCTGAAAAACAACATCGGAAAGGAGGTGCCACCGAATGGCGCTTTACGCCATAGGCGATCTGCATTTATCCCTGAACAGCGACAAATCCATGGAGGTGTTCGGCCCCGCGTGGGAGAACTATACGGAGCGGATCCGGGCGTCCCTGAGCCAGCTGACGGCGGAGGATGTGCTGGTGCTGGCGGGAGACACCTCCTGGGGAATGAGCCTTGAGGAATCCGTGGAGGATTTCCGGTTTCTGGAGCAGTTTCCCTGCAAAAAATATCTCATCAAGGGCAACCACGATTACTGGTGGGCCACCGCCGCCAAGTTCCGCGCCTTTTGCGAGGCCAACGGCTTCACCACGCTGGAACTGCTGCACAACAACTGCTTTTTCTACGGCAATCACGCCGTCTGCGGCACCCGGGGCTGGTTTTTGGAAGAGGAACAGAAGCCCCACAACGCCAAGGTGCTGAACCGGGAGCTGCTGCGGCTGGAGACTTCGCTGAAGGCGGCGGGGGAGAAGCCCATCTTCTGCTTCCTCCACTATCCACCCCTGTATCAGGGCTACCAGTGCCCGGAGATCCTGTCCATGCTGGAAACTTACAAGGTGGAGCTGTGCTGCTACGGCCATCTTCACGGGCCGGTGATCCGCCGGAGACAGGAGGGAAAATACGGAAATACGGAATTTTCTCTGATCTCCGGCGACTATCTGGGGTTTGTACCGAAAAAAATTTGCGAAAAGTAGAAAAAAGACTGGAAATCTTGAAATATTTCTGGTAAAATACAAATTTGCATGGGCTGTTGCCTATGAGGATGGGTTTTACCGCCCATGATGAACGGAGGAGTAAACAATTATGACTGTCAAGAGCTGTGAAAAAGTTGAAAAGAGCCAGGTGGAGCTGACCATCGAGGTCAACGCCGCTGAGTTTGAGGCTGCCGTCGAAAAGGCATATCAGAAGATGCGCCGGAAGATCAGTGTTCCTGGCTTCCGTCCCGGAAAGGCCCCCCGCAAGATGATCGAGCGGATGTATGGCGCAGAGGTGTTTTTCGAGGAAGCCATCAATATCGCATTCCCCGAGGCCTATGAGGCCGCTGCTGAGCAGGAGAAGCTGCAGATCGTTGGCTATCCCACCGTCGAGATGGTGGGCGAGGTCACCAAGGACGGCTTCACCTTCAAGGCTACCACCCCTGTGTATCCCGAGGTCACTCTGGGCGAGTACAAGGGTCTGAAGGCTGAGAAGCCCGAGGTCAAGGTTCTGGCCGCTGACGTGGACGAGCGCCTCAAGGCACTGGCTGACCGCAACACCCGTCTGGTGAGCGTGGAGCGCGAGGCTAAGAGCGGCGATACCGCCGTCATCGACTTCGAGGGCTTCAAGGACGGCGTTCCCTTTGAGGGCGGCAAGGGCGAAAACTTCAGCCTGGAGCTGGGCTCCGGCAGCTTTGTGCCCGGCTTTGAGGAGCAGGTCATCGGCATGAAGGCCGGCGAGGAGAAAGATCTCGACATCACCTTCCCCGAGAACTATCACGAAGATCTGGCCGGTAAGGCTGTTGTGTTCAAGGTGAAGGTCCACGAGGTCAAGGAGAAGGAAGTCCCCGCTATGGACGATGAGTTCGCCAAGGACGTTTCCGAGTTCGACACTCTGAAGGACCTGAAGGCCGATCTGAAGAAGAAGATCACCGAGGAGCGTCAGAAGGACGCTGACCGCGTGTTCGAGGAGAACCTGATGAACCAGGTGGCCGAGAACATCACCGCCGACATCCCCGATGTGATGGTGGAGAACCAGGCCCATCAGTATCTGGACAACTTCAAGGCCCAGATCAGCCGTCAGTTCCCCTATGAGGAATACAAGAAGATGACCGGCATGGATGACGCCAAGCTGCTGGAGGAGGCCAAGGAGCCCGCTCTGCGTCAGGTGAAGATGGATCTGGCTACCGCCGCCATCATCAAGGCTGAGAACATTGAGGCCAGCGATGAGGACGTGGAAGCCGAGTTCGCAAAGATGGCTGAGCAGTTCGGCATGGACGTGGAGATGGTCAAGAAGTATCTCTCCAAGGAGCAGGTCCACGATCAGATCCTGACCCAGAAGGCCGTGGCCGTGGTGGTGGACAGCGCTACCGCCGAGAAGCCTGCCAAGAAGACCGCTAAGAAGGCTGAGACTGCCGAGGGCGAGGAGAAGAAGCCTGCCAAGAAGACCACCAAGAAGGCTGAGACCGCCGAGAGCGAGGAGAAGCCCAAGAAGGCTCCCGCTAAGAAGGCTGCCAAGAAGGAAGAAAAGGAAGCCGAATAAAGGCGAAACTTTTTCGCGGCGATCACGGTACATTTTACAGATTCGACACATTCTCTCATGGTACCCGTGGTATCATGAGAGAATGGTTTATCAGGCACGATTTGCGCTGTAAATGTGCCGCGTTACAAAAGGAGGTCAACTTATGAGCTTAGTCCCTTATGTTGTAGAGCAGACCAACCGCGGCGAGCGGTCCTACGACATTTTCTCCCGTCTGCTGAATGACCGGATCATTTTCCTGGGCGAGGAGGTCAACGCCACCACCGCCAGTCTGGTAGTGGCCCAGATGCTGTATCTGGAGGCCCAGGACCCGGATAAGGATATTCAGCTTTATATCAACAGCCCCGGCGGCTCCGTGACGGACGGCATGGCCATCTACGATACCATGCAGTACGTCAAGTGCGACGTGTCTACCATCTGCGTGGGCATGGCTGCGTCCATGGGAGCTTTCCTGCTGTCCTCCGGCGCCAAGGGTAAGCGGATCGCGCTGCCCAACGCCGAAATTATGATCCACCAGCCCTCCGCAGGTACGCAGGGCAAGGTCACGGACATGGAGATCGACGTGGAGCACTTCCTGCGGATCAAGAAGAACCTGAATGAGATCCTGGCGTCCAACACCGGTAAGACCGCCGAAGAGGTCAAGGCGGCCTCCGAGCGGGACCACTGGATGACGGCTGACGAGGCCAAGGACTTCGGTCTGGTGGATAAGATCATCACTGCTAAGAAGTAAAAGAGGTAATACCATGAGTGACGAAGGCAAAAAGGCCCTGCGCTGTTCCTTTTGCGGAAAGCGGGAACAGCAGGTCCATCGTATGATCCAGGGCCCCGGCGTCCGCATCTGCGACGAGTGCGTGCAGCTTTGCATGAGCATTCTGAACGAGGGGTTCGACGGCCCGGAGACCACTCCCTTGGAGGACGTCCCCGATCAGCTGCCCACCCCCAAGGAGATCCGGGCGGTGCTGGATGAATATGTCATTGGACAGGAAGCCGCCAAGGTAGCGCTGTCCGTGGCGGTCTACAATCACTATAAGCGGATCTATTTCGGCGGCGGCGACGATGTGGAGCTTCAAAAGAGCAACATTCTGATGCTGGGCCCCACCGGCTCCGGCAAAACGCTGTTCGCCCAGACTTTGGCCCGTATTCTGAAGGTGCCCTTCGCCATTGCCGACGCCACGACCCTGACGGAGGCCGGCTACGTGGGCGACGATGTGGAGAACATCCTGCTGCGGCTTTTGCAGGCGGCGGATTTTGACGTGGAGCGGGCCGAGCGGGGCATCATCTATGTGGATGAGATCGACAAGATCGCCCGCAAGAGCGAGAACACCTCCATCACCCGGGACGTTTCCGGCGAAGGCGTGCAGCAGGCGCTGCTGAAGATCGTGGAGGGCACCGTGGCCAACGTGCCGCCCCAGGGCGGCCGGAAGCACCCCCATCAGGAGTTCATCCAGGTGAACACCAAGAACATTCTGTTCATCTGCGGCGGCGCCTTTGACGGTCTGGAAAAGATCATCGAAAAGCGGCTGGACGAGAAGGCCATCGGCTTTGGGGCCAACGTCCAGAGCAAGAAGGAAAAGAACGTCAGCCAGCTTTTGGCGCAGGTGCAGCCCCACGATATTCTGAAATTCGGCATCATCCCGGAGCTGGTGGGCCGTCTGCCGGTGATCGCACCGCTGAACGCCCTGCAGCGGGAGGACTTGGTGCGAATTTTGCAGGAGCCCAAGAACGCGCTGGTGAAGCAGTACAAGAAGCTGCTGGAATATGATGACGTGGATCTGGAATTCACGGAGGACGCCCTAAACGCCATCGCTGATAAGGCCATTGAGCGGAACATCGGCGCCCGTGGCCTCCGGGCGGTCATGGAGGGTCTGCTGACCAAGGTCATGTATGAGATCCCCTCCGACGAGACTGTTGTGAAAGCGGTGGTCACAAAGGAATGTGTGGAAGGCACGGCGGAGCCGGAACTGACCCACGATCCCGACAAGATCAACTATTCCGTGAAGCTGAACCCCGGCAGAAGTGAGAGCCGGAGCGAGTCCGGTACGCCGAAGTCGGCGTCCTGACGACCCTTTTGGGTATAACACGGGGGAGGGGCAGCGCCTCTCCCCCTCTTTGAACTCTCCAGAGAGGAGCAATTTATGGAAGCGAACACCTTGAATCTTCCCGTTCTGGCCCTCCGGGGCCTGACGGTTTTCCCTCATACGAACCTGACATTTGACGTGGAGCGCCGTATTTCCATCAAGGCCCTGGAAGTGGCCATGGAATCCGGTCAGGAGATCTTTCTGGTGACCCAGAGAGAACTGAACACGGATCGTCCGGGGGAGAAGGACCTTTACACCATGGGCACCATTTCCCGGGTGACCCAGATCCTGCGGCTGGGAAAAACCTCCCTGCGGGTGATGGTGGAGGGCGGACGCCGGGCACGGCTGCGCCGCTTGTGGCAGACGGAGCCTTATTTGCAGGGCCATGTGGAGGTGGTGGAGGAATCCGCTGCCGTGAGCCACGGTCCGAAAACCGAGGCCCTGCTGCGGCAGACCTGGGGCCTGTTCCAGGATTATGCACATCTGGCAGGCAATGTGGCCGAGGAGGTCACTGCGGCGGTGCTGGATTGCCAGGAGCCGGGGTATCTGGCGGATTTTATCGCCCAGAATACGGCTCTGCGGTATGACGATAAGCAGGCAATTCTGGAAGAACTGTCTCCGCTGGTGCGGCTGCGGAAGCTGAACGGCTTCCTGGCCCGGGAGCGGGATGTGCTGGGCTATGAGCGCCAGATGGAAGGCAAGGTCCGGGACGAGCTGGCTCAGCAGCAGAAGGAACAGATCCTGCGGACCCAGATCCGGGTCCTGCAAAACGAGCTGGGCGAGGACGAGGACAACGAGATCGAAGAATACCGTCAAAAGCTGGCGGAACTGAAATTAGAGGACGAGACCCGGGAGCATCTGGAAAAGGAGATCAACAAGCTGGAAAAGCAGCCCTATGTCAGCGCGGAGGCTTCGGTGATCCGGAACTATCTGGACGTGTGTCTGGAACTGCCCTGGGGTACATATACGAAGGAGCGTCTGAATGTGGACGCGGCCCGGAAGGTGCTGGACCGGGATCACTTCGGTCTGGAAAAGGTGAAGGAGCGGATTTTGGAGACCATTGCCGTCCGGCAGATGAATCCGGAGGGGAAGGGGCAGATCATCTGTCTGGCAGGCCCCCCGGGCGTGGGTAAGACCTCCATCGCCCTGTCTGTTGCCAAGGCGCTGAACCGGAAGCTCAGCCGCATTTCTCTGGGCGGTGTCCGGGACGAGGCCGACATCCGCGGCCACCGGAAAACGTATATCGGCGCTATGCCGGGCCGCATCGTGGAGGCCATCAGCCGCAGCGGCGCTATGAACCCGCTGCTGGTGCTGGACGAGATCGATAAGCTCAGCGGCGATTACCGGGGCGATCCTGCCTCTGCACTGCTGGAAGCGTTGGACAGCGAGCAGAACCACGCCTTCCGGGATCACTTCTTAGAAATTCCGCTGGACCTTTCTCAGGTGATGTTCATTACCACGGCCAACTCGCTGGATACGATTCCCCGGCCCCTGCTGGACCGGATGGAAGTCATTCAGCTTTCCAGCTATACCGATGAGGAAAAGCTGCAAATCGCCAAGAATCACCTGCTGCCCAAGCAAATGAAGGAACACGGCCTGAAGAAGGGCAGCCTGCGAATCGACGAGGAGACCCTGCGGGCCATCATTCGCGACTACACCCGGGAATCCGGCGTCCGCCAGCTGGAGCGGCGGCTGGCTGCCGTCTGCCGAAAGACGGATATGCAGCTGCTGTCAAAGACTGTAAAGCGAGTTACCGTTACAGAAAAGGACCTGCCGAAGCTGCTGGATATGCAGCCCTATCCGCCTACGGTCCATGTGGAGCAGGAGGAGATCGGTGTGGTGAACGGCCTTGCGTGGACGGAGGCCGGCGGCGAGATTTTAGAGGTCGAGGTCAATGTGATGGAAGGTTCCGGCAAGCTGGAGCTGACCGGTAATCTGGGCGACGTGATGAAGGAATCCGCTCAGGCTGCTCTGTCCTGCCTGCGGAGCCGGGCGGAAGCGCTGGGGATCGACCCGGACTTTTATAAGACCAAGGACATCCACGTCCATTTCCCGGAGGGCGCGGTGCCCAAGGACGGCCCCTCCGCCGGTATTGCCATGGCTACAGCGCTGCTGTCGGCTCTGACCAACCGCAAGATCAAGGCGGGAATCGCCATGACCGGAGAGGTCACGCTGCGGGGCCGGGTGCTGCCCATCGGCGGCCTGAAGGAAAAGACCATGGCCGCCAAGCGGTACGGCATCCACACGGTACTGATCCCCAAGGACAACGCCAGAGATCTGGAAGAGATCGACCAGACCGTCCGGGCGGCGCTGCGGTTCATACCGGTGGAGACGGTGGATCAGGTGTTTGCCGAGGTGTTCTGCCCCTCCAGAGTGGAGACAAAAGCCGACGCGATCCCTGCATTTTTGCCGGTGGAAAACAGTAAAGAAGCAGCCTTACGGCAGTAAAGGGAGGGACGTATGCCTCTGAATTTCAACAAAGCGGAGTTTGTGCGCTCCGCCGGAGAGCCCAAGGACTTCCTGCGGGACGGTTTGCCCCAGTTTGCCTTCGCAGGCCGCTCCAACGTGGGAAAATCCTCGGTGATCAACCGTTTGGTAGGCCGAAAGAATCTGGCCTATGTGGGCGCCTCGCCGGGAAAGACCACCCACATCAACTATTTCCTCATCGACCAGAAGGCGTATCTGGTGGACCTGCCGGGATACGGCTATGCTAAGGTGTCCCGCTCGGAAAAAGAGCGCTGGGCCCGGCTGATGGAGACCTATTTCCAGCGGGAGGCGGACGCCATCACCACCGGTGTTCTGATCGTGGACATCCGGCATAAGCCCACGGCCAACGATCTGGTCATGCACGACTGGTTCCGTCAGACCGGCTGCCCGGAGATCGTGGTGGCCAACAAGCTGGATAAGCTGAAAAAGAGTCAGGTGGAACCGGCGCTGGAGCTGATCCGGGAGACGCTGGAACTGACGGAGCGGGATATTCTGATCCCCTTTTCTGCGGAAAAGGGCAGCGGAAAGGACGAATTGCTCCGCCTGTTGGTAGACGCCTGCCGGGGATAAAAACGAAAAGCATGGATGGGTCCCATTAGCGGGAACCGTCCATGCTTTTTTATTGGGATCGGCAGCAAAGATATCGGTGGATAAATGTATCTCGATATAATCAAGGAAGCGTTCCGGGATAACCGGAACGCTTCCTTTTTGAGAGAGGGATAATAGGGAAGGATAATAGGGAATGTAGGAGGAACGGAGGTTTAGCCCTCGGCCAGCTTCTTGTACTTGGCATAGCGGGCCTTTACGTCTTCAACTTCCTTGGCATACAGGGCGTCGGCCTTGTCGGGGAAGTTGTTTTTCAGGGAGGCGAAGCGGTTCTCGCCCATGAGGAAGTCCATCACCTTGCTGGTGTCCGGCTCCTTGGAGTCCAGCTGGAAGGGGTTCTTGCCCTCGGCGATCCGGCGGGGATCATAGCGGTACAGATGCCAGTAGCCACACTCCACAGCCTTCTTCATCTCGTCCTGAGAGGTGCCCATACCGGCCTTGATGTGCTGCTCCAGGCAGGGGCAGTAGCAGATCACGATGGAGGGACCGTCATAGGACTCAGCCTCACGCAGAGCCTTCAGAGTCTGGGCCTGGTCAGCGCCCATGGCCACCTGGGCGACGTACACATAGCCATACTGCATCAGCATGGCACCCAGATCCTTCTTGGCTACCCGCTTGCCGCTGGCGGCAAACTTGGCGGTAGCGGAGGTGGGGGTGGACTTGGAGGACTGACCGCCGGTGTTGGAATACACCTCGGTATCCAGCACCATCAGGTTCACGTCACGGTTCTGGGCCATCACATGATCGATGCCGCCGTAGCCGATATCGTAAGCCCAGCCGTCACCGCCCACAGCCCACACGGACTTCTTGGCCAGATATTCCTTGTTCTCCAGAACGTACTTCACGTCCTCGGTCTGCTCCGCCTGCTCCAAAGCGGCGATCAGAGCGTCCGTGACGATACGGGAGGTCTCCGTCTTCTTCCAGCCGTTCTCATAGGCCTCCACAGCCTCCACGGCGATGCCGGCGGCCTTGATGGCCTCCAGACGGATCAGCAGCTCCTTGCGGATGGAATCCTGTGCGTGGAAGAAGCCGTAGGCAAACTCGGCGTTGTCCTCAAACAGAGAGTGCTCCCAAGCGGGGCCGTGACCCTGACAGTCCTTGCAGTAGGGCAGGATGGGGGCGCCGCCGGAGATGGCGGAGGAGCAGCCGGCAGCGTTGCCGATGTACATCCGATCGCCGAACAGCTGGCTCAGCAGCTTGATATAGGTGGTCTCGGCGCAGCCAGCGCAGGCGGCAGAGAACTGGAAGTAGGGCTTTGCGAACTGGACGTTCTTCACGCTCTTGTCATTGATAACGTCCTTCTTCAGGTAGCTTTCGTTCATGGCCACCTCGTCGAAGAGGGTCTGCTCGGGCTTCATGTCCTCGAAGGAGGTCATGGTGAGAGCACCCTCGGCGGGGCAGGCGGTCAGGCACACGCCGCAGCCCAGGCAGTCATAGGGAGAGACCTGCATCCGGAAGGAATAGGGGGAATCCTTGCCCAGACCCTTGGCGGGGACAGTCTCGAACCCGGCGGGAACGGACTTCTTCTCCTCCTCGGTCAGCAGCACAGGACGGATGGCGGCATGGGGGCAGCACATGGAGCAGCGGTTGCACTGGATGCACTTGCTGCCGTCCCACTTGGGGACCTTGGTGGCGACACCGCGCTTGGAGAACACGGAGGTGCCGTTTTCCCAGGTGCCGTCCAGAACGCCGTACTTCTGGAACACGGACACGGGGAGCTGATCGCCCTTCTGACGGTCCATGGGCATGACGATGTCCCGGACGAAGGGAGTGAGGCCCTTAGGCTCCACGACGGGAGCGTCCTGCGCGTCGGCCCAGGAGGCGGGGATCTCCACCTTCACAGCGGCGCTGACGCCCAGATCCACGGCCTGATCGTTCAGGTCCACGATCTTCTGACCGGCCTTTTTGAAGTAGGAGTTGTAGTTGTTCTTCTTCATATCCTCAATGGCCAGATCCATGGGGATGACCTTGGTCAGGGCGAAGAAGGCACCCTGAAGGATGTTATTGGTACGCTTGCCCAGACCGATCTCCTGTGCCAGCTTGGCAGCGTCGATGATGTAGAAGTTGGCGTGCTTCCGGGCCAGATCGCGCTTCATCTTAGCAGGCAGGTGGGCATCCAGCTCCTCCACCGTCCACGGGCAGTTCAGCAGGAAGGTGCCGCCCTCCTTCAGATCCTCGGTGGTGTCGTACTTCTTGACATAGGTGGGGGCATGGACCGCCACAAAGTCAGCGGAGGACACCAGATAGGTGCTGCGGATGGGCTCGTCGCCGAAGCGCAGGTGGCTCTGGGTCAGGCCGCCGGACTTCATGGTGTCGTAGGAGAAATACGCCTGAGCGTACTTGCCGCCCACGAAGCCGATGGTGGAGATGGCGTTCTTGTTGGCGCCCACGGTGCCGTCGCCGCCCAGACCCCACAGCTTGCAGCTGATCTGACCGGGATGGGCCAGCTCGATCTCCTTGTAGTCCAGAGAGGTATAGGTCACATCGTCATTGATGCCGATGGTGAAGTTGTTCTTGGGAGTCTCCTGCTTCAGGTTGTCATACACGGCAATGATCTGACCGGGGGTGGTATCCTTGGAGGAGAGACCGTACCGGCCGCCCACCACGCGGATATCGCCGCGGCCAGCCTGATTCAGAGCGGTGACAACATCCAGATACACAGGCTCGCCCACGGAGCCGGTCTCCTTGTTGCGGTCCAGCACGGCGATCCGCTTGCAGGTGGCGGGGATGGCGGCGGCAAAGTGCTTCACAGAGAAGGGACGGAACAGGTGGATCTGCACCATGCCCACCTTGCGGCCCTGAGCGTTCAGGTAGTCCACGGTCTCCTTCACGGTCTCGCTGGCGGAGCACATCACCACGATGACTTCCTCCGCATCGGGTGCGCCGTAGTAGTTGAACAGCTTGTAATCACGGCCGGTGAGCTTGTTGATCTCGTCCATGTAGTGCTGGACGGTGTCGGGCAGGGCATTGGCCTTGACATTGGCGCCTTCCTTGCACTGGAAGTAGACGTCGGGGTTCACGTTGTTGCCCCGGTTGGTGGGATGCTCAGGGTTCAGGGACTGATGGCGGAAGGCCTGCAGGGCCTCCTGATCCACCAGACCACGGAGATCCTCATAGTCCAGAGCCTCGATCCGCTGCATCTCGTGGGAGGTACGGAAGCCGTCAAAGCAGTGCATGAAGGCATACCGGCCGCTGATGGCGGACAGATGAGCCACGGCGGCCAGATCCATTGCCTCCTGAGGGCAGGAGGACATCAGCATGGCGTAGCCGGTCATACGGCAGGTCATGAAGTCTGTATGGTCACCGAAGATAGAGTGATGGTTGGAGGTCACCACGCGGGACGCAATGTGCATGACGCTGGGCAGGAACTGGCCGCCCATGGCGTACATGGCGGGGATCATCAGCATCAGGCCCTGAGAGGAGGTGAAGGTGGTGGTCAGGGCGCCTGCCTGCAAGGAACCGTGGCAGGTGCCGGCAGCGCCGGCCTCAGACTGCATCTGGATCACGTCCACCGTGGAGCCGAACAGGTTCTTCTTGCCCTTGGCGGACCACTCGTCCACCTTTTCCGCCATGGGGGAGGACGGGGTGATGGGGTAGATGGCCGCCACCTCGGTAAAGGCGTACGCGCTGTACGCGGCTGCCGTGTTGCCGTCCATGACTACGTAATTTTTCTTCATACGTAAGATCCTTCCTATCTTTCTTATCTGAATATGCTGTTTTTACATTTATAGGCACCGTCCGGAGACGGTAACACTTGAACGTCAGAAAACCAGTCTGCAATTCTGAATGCGGCAGCTCTCTTCGATCAACTGCCGTTTTTTCAGAAGCAGCTGGGTGATCTGCTGCTTTTTTTCATCGGTGTACCGGAACTTGGGAGTGGTTACACTGATGGCCGCCTTGACCTGACCGTTTTCAGCCAGCGGGACTGCCACGCAGCAGATCTCAGCGGTGGATTCCTCGCTTTCATAGGCAATCCCGGCGCTGCGGATGTCCTGAAGCGCCGCGATGAGGGTATCAAGATCCATAATGGAGTTTGGCATGTAGGGGAAGAAGCGGTATCCCGCGTAAAGCTGCCGGACCTCATCGTCCGTCAGGCCTGAGAGAAGCGCTTTGCCCAGACCGGTGACATGAGCGGGAAGGTGGTGGCCTACATCGCTGATGATGGAGATGATGGCGTGGCCCTCCTCTTTTAAGAGGTAGTGCACATCCTGACCTACCAGCACACCCATCTGGCAGACTTCGTCTACTTGGGAGACGATGCTGTGCATTTCACTGCGGATAATGGACAGAGCGTTCTGACCGCTGGCGTAGGACAGCCCCAATTCAAAGGTATGGGGACCGATCTTGTAGAGACTGCCGTCCGTCATAACGTAATTGGTGGCAGCCAGTGTTTTCAGAATGGGGGAAATGGTGCCCTTTGGCAGGTCCAGCAGATTGGCGATCTCCGACAGGCTCAGACCGCCGGAATTGGCGTCGATCAGCTCCAGAATCCGGAGGACCCGCAGGGTTGGATTGTGATATTCCATGAAGGAGGACTCCAATCTTTCAGAGCTGTGTTCCGCAAGGCAGTAGAGGGAGGCTGAAAAGTTTTTGATGTTCGGATATATGAACGCATAACGAATATCCGAAACTCTACTGGTAAAATAGCACAGATACCCGCCTTTGTCAAGGGGTTAACTATGGAATTTGAGATCAAAAATGCTGAATTTCGGTAAAAAAACGCGCAAGAGGTAAGAATTCGTTCCGACAGCGGAAACGGGGTGGATCAGCCGCAGGCGGTGACCGTTTCAGTGAAGGCAGAGGCCCTTCTGTATGCGGCTTTTGCCGTTCTGGTGGCGCTTATATATTTAGTGGTGCAGCGCAGACCAGCAATCAGGTAATTTGGAGTTTTTCAAGACGCATAACAAAAAGCCGATGCAGCCCCGAAAGGGACCGCATCGGCTTTGAGGATCGATATGTGCGGATCAGTTTACTTGTGCAGCAGGGGAGAGAGGGGCTTGTAGATCAGGAAGCAGAGGACCACGTCCAGCATTCCCTTGAAGAAGGTGAAGGGCATATTGAAGATGGTCAGGCACTTGATGAGGCTGTCAGAGGAGGGGAGAATAGCCTGATACATACCGATGATGGCGTCCAGAGGCAGGCCGTAGCACACCACATAGGCGGGATACACCAGGAGGTAGTTGAAGGGTACAGACAGGACTGCCATCAGCGCGGCGCCGACAACAGCGCCGATCAAAGCGCCCTTGCGGGACTTATTCCGGGCATAGATGTAACCGGCGGAGAAGGAGAACACGCTGCCCATCACGAAGTTGAACAGCTCACCTACATAGGCGGAGGAGGTGCCGTGGAGCACGGAGAACAGCAGGTTCTTCAGGAAGGTGACCACGATGCCGTAGACAGGGCCGAGAGAGAAGGCGGCCAACAGCTCCGGCAGATCGGACACGTCCAGCTTTACGAAGGAGGGGATCAGAGCCGGGATGGGGAATTCAATGAACATCAGCAGAAAAGCCACGCCGGAGAGCATTGCGGAAATAGTCAGCTTGTGGGTGCGGCTCCGATTGGCCGCACGGGTGGAGGGGATCGCGTTGGCATTGGGTTCAGACATAAAAAATACACTCCTTTTTTCATTTGAAAACACCCTGGATGCTTTGACTTCTCCAAGGTGAACAAACGAAAAAGGAGCGCGCACAAAACGCACGGCTTTCCCGTACTCATCTTCTTCCATCCAGACTGTAACTGTTGGTCCCGGAGTTTCACCGAGTCAGCGGACACCGAAGTATCCGGTCGCGGACTTTACCGCCAGTGGGGAATCACACCCCGCCCTGAAGACAAAGATTCAGTTGTTTTCTTCGGGTGATAGTATACGACAGAAGAAACAAAAATGCAACCCCTAATTTTTGACTTTACAAAAAAGAACAGATGTTCTATAATGGAAGCGATACACTTGAGGAGGTGAGGAGATGCCTGCCAGACAGGAATCCTGCTGCTTTACCGGGCACAGACCCGCAAAGCTGCCGTGGGGCTACAATGAGAGCGACCCTCGCTGTGTCAAACTGAAGGAGCGGATCGCCGATGCGGTGCTGCTGGCCTATCAGGAGGGGTACCGGCATTTTCTCTGCGGTATGGCCCAGGGCTGCGACCTCTATTTCTGTGAGGCGGTGCTGGCCCTGCGGGAGCGTTATCCGGAGGTCACTGTGGAGGCCGCCATTCCCTGTCCCACTCAGGCGGACGCCTGGCCGGAGGCGGAGCGGGATCGCTACCGGGAATTGGTTGCCCGGTGCGATATGGAGACCATGGTCTCCGACACCTATTCTTCCACCTGTATGCAGCGGCGGGACCGCTACATGGTGGATCACGCCATGCTGCTCATCGCCGCCTTTGACGGCACCGCCGGCGGGACCCGCTACACGGTGGAATACGCCTTGCGGCGGGGAATCGAGATCTTTGATGTGTCGATTCCCTCGGAATAGATGTAAAATGAAATTGCTTTACTGCATAGATGCCAGAAGGGGAAGTAGCTCCGAAAGAGCGTGGATGGTATAGCTCGGCCGGATATCCGCCCGGGGTTCCTTCCCGAGGGGGTTGAACCAGACAGTGCGCAGCCCGGCGTTCGATCCGCCCCGGATGTCGGAGGTCAGACTGTCCCCTACCATGACGGTTTCCTCTAACCGGAAGCCGGGAATGGCGGCGAAGCAGGCATCGAAGAACGCCTTAGAGGGCTTGTCGGCGCCCATTTCCTCCGAAATGAAAATGCCTTTGAAATAGGGGCGCAGCCCAGCGTCATCCAACCGAGGATTCTGGACGGCGGCAGCCCCATTGGAGGCGAGGTACAGGTCATACCGGGAGGAGAGATCCTTCAAAAGCTGCTCCGCACCGGGCATGAAGTCATGCTGGCAGGAGAGCAGTACCTCATACCGCTCGCTGATGGCCTTGCCGCTGTGGTCAACGCCCAGTTCCCGGAATAACTGCTCAAAGCGCTGCACCAGAACCTCGTCCCGGGTGAGCCGTCCTTCCTCCAGCAGTTCCCAGTGGGCGATGTTGATGATGTGGTAGCGGTCCAGAATGGCCTCCGTCGGCTCGATGCCCGCCTCCCGCAGCGTTTGGGAAAGAGCCTTGGCCTCTCCGGCGGTAAAATTCAAAATGGTGTCATCCAGATCCAAAAAGATATTCTTCAGCATGGCGGCTTCCCCTCCAACAGGTGAATTTCTGAGGCCAGTTTACCGGATTTCAACGGTTTTCGCAAGATTTTTTTCAAATGTTGCGTTTGGTTGCGGCCCTGAAACCCTGCCGTGGTGGACTAGCCCGGCGCTTTTTGGTAAAATTGGGGCAGAAACAAGGGAGGAATTGCCTATGAATTTTTCGGAAAAGCTGATTCGCCTGCGGAAGCGGGAGGGCATTAGTCAGGAGGAGCTGGCGTCGTATTTGGAGGTTTCCCGGCAGGCGGTGTCCCGCTGGGAGCAGGGTACGGCTCTGCCCGATGCGGGGAACCTCTTAAAGCTGCGGCAGCGCTTCGGCGTCAGCGTGGACTGGCTGCTGGAGGATGCCCAAGGCTGGGAAAACCTGACCGACGGCGCTCCGACCGGCAGCGAAGGTGGCGGAACCGCACCATCGCCAAAGCTGCGGAAGAGCGTTCTGCCATGGGCTATCCCGCTGGGAGTGTCCGGCTTCGGCTTGCTGCTGCTTGGAATTTTCTCGTCGATATTCCCGGCGGAATATATGGTCGCGTCCACAGTGATCGCGGGAAATCAGGAACCGGCGGACCGGATCTATCGCGGCCTGGCAGGCTTTTTGAAGTGCAACAACTTGGAGTGGCTGTTCCGGCTGTGTCTGGTCATCGCCATCGGTTCGCTGTTGGCGGGCCTGTGGCAAAAGGGCGTGATGAAGAGGTTTGAAGACGCCGTGGATCACAAGCTGGATGAACTGGGGGAGAAGAACCGGGACGCATCCGCATAAGCATTGACTTCCGCCCCGTTTCCGCGTATCATAAAAAGGCTATGAACGAAAACGGAAGGGTTTGAAGAACGATGCTGTATATCATGCGCCACGGCAGGACCGTGTGGAATATGGAACACAAGCTGCAGGGGAAAACGGATGTGCCTCTCAGCGAGGCGGGACGGCCTGTGGTGGAGCAGGCCGCAGCTGCCTACCGGAATACGCATATTGATGTTTGTTACTGTTCGCCGCTGATCCGGGCCGTGGAGACGGCGGAGATCGTGCTGCGGGGACGGGAGATCCCCATCATCACGGACGTCCGGCTGGAGGAGATGGGCTTCGGCATCTGCGAGGGCACAACGGACTTTCAGGATAACCCGGACAACCCCATCTACCCGCTGTTCGCTGCCCCGGAGACCTATCGAATCCCGGTGGAGGGCGGCGAGAGCCTGGAGGACCTGTATGCCCGGACGAGGGTATTTTTGAAAGAAGTGATCGAGCCGCAGCTGCGGCAGGGAAAGGACATCCTGATCGTGGGCCACGGTGTCATGAATGCGAGCATTGTGTGCCAGATCAAGGACATCCCCGTGAAGGACTTCTGGAGCGTGAAGATGAAAAACGCGGAGCTGGTGCGGCTGCTTTGAGCGCCTCCCTGTGACCGCAGTTTGCCAGTACATAATGAAAAAGCCCGCCGCATGAATCATGCGGCGGGCCTTTTTTTGCGTATCGGTCGGTTAAGGAGTTGATAATCCAGCGTTTAGCTGTAAAGTGCATCTGCTTGCAAACGATTTATTTGCAAGGAAACAAACTGCTTGGCCGGGAGAATTACAGCAGATAGGCGTAGTCCTTCAGAACCGTCAGGATGAAGGTCTCCACGTCGGCGGGAAGCTGATTCTGTCCGTCCAGATCGGCCTCAAAGACCTTGCCGTCCAGCCGCACCAGGACCTTGCGGCCCTCCAGCGGCAAGAAGCCCTGATTCTCTGTGCTCTCGTCAAAGCCATCGCGGGTCAGGAACAGGGTGAACTTGTTCCGGTAGGGAGCGGAATCATAGGGGCAGAACACGGCGCAGTTGCCGCACTCATTGCACATCCGGTCCACATGGAGAATCTCATGTCGGCTGTCCGGAAGCGTGATGACCACATTGGCCCGGTTGGGGCAGACGTCGGCGCAGACTTGACAGACGGTGTTGCAGTGCAGGCAGCGCTCACCCTCGCACCCGGCCTTGGGCGGGCAGAGGACACCCTTCCGGGCGATAGCCTCGTCACGGGTGGCGTGGGCGTCATCGGGGATGGCGACGCTGTGGACGCTGCCGATGACGGCGTTGGCGAAATACTGGGCGTCGGCAATGCCCTCCACCACGGTGGCGGGGCCGCGCATGGCGTCGCCGCCCACAAAGACGTTTTCCAGATTCGTGCGGAATTCGGGGATGCCCTTGGTGTTGACCTCGATGCCATTGGCGGTGAACAGGTCACTGTCCACCCGCTCACCCACGGCGGCGATCACCGTATCGCAGTCGATCTCAGTGAATTCCCCGGTGGGGACGGGGCTGCGGCGGCCCTTTTCATCGGGATCGCCCAGCTTCATGACCTCACATTTCAACTTGCCGTTGGCCTGCTCTACGGGAGCTACCAGTTCCAGGAACCGGACGCCGTCCTCTACGGCCAGTTCCAGTTCCTCCGCGTCGGCGGGCATATACTTCTTCGTCCGGCGGTAGACCAGCGTGGAGGTCTTGGCCCCGGCACGGAGAGCCGCGCGGGCCGCGTCCATGGCGGTGTTGCCGCCACCCACCACGGCCACATGGCCCAGAGAGACGTCCTTCCCGGCCTTCAGGTCACGGAGCCACTGGATCACCGGTACAACATTGCCGGGAATGTCCAACTGACCGGCCTTGCCCGCGCCTACGGCGAAGAAGATGTGGGTGTAGCCCATGGCCTTCAGTTCGCTGACGGAGGGGGCGGGGGTGTTCAGCTTTACCTCAGCGCCGTAGAACGTCATGAGGGCGATGTCCTTTTCGATGGCCTCCTCGCTGATACGGAAGCCGGGGATCACCAGCCGGGGCACGCCGCCCAGCTTGTGGCTCTGCTCAAAAACGGTGACGGGGATACCGGCCCGGCCCAGGAAGTAGGCTGCGGCGATGCCGGTGGGACCGCCGCCGATGATGGCGGCCTTGCGGCCGTCGGTGACAGGCTCCGGCTTTTTCAGAGAGGCCATCAGGTCATCATAGCCCTTCTCCGCCGCGATGAGTTTGGTAGCCCGGATCTGAACGGGATCGTCATAGTAATTCCGGGTGCACTTGGTCTGGCAGCGGTGGGCGCAGATGGTGCCGGTGGTGAAGGGCAGGGCGTTCTTCTCAGTGACCAGGGCCAGCGCCTCGGTGTACTTTTCCTTGCGGCACAGCTCAATATACTCGGGAATATCCTGCCGGATGGGGCAGCCGCCCTCGCAGGGAGCGGTGAAGCAGTCCATCAGAGGCACCTTTTCCAGCAGTTTCCGCCGGGGCAGAGGTTTGATGTCCTTCAGATGGTACTTATCCCGCCGGGCGGACAGGGCCAGTGCGTCGATACCCAGTACATCCACGCCGCCGAAGGGGGCGAAGTCCAGCTTGTCCAGAATTTCGCCGATTTGTGTGAAGCGCTGGTAGCCGCCGGGCTTCAGCTCCGTGGTGGCCATGGTGATGGGCCAGATGCCGCAGGTGAACAGCTTGTCGATGTTGAAGGCGTCGGCGCCGCCGGCGTAGGACAGCCGCAGCTTGCCGTCAAATTCCCGGCTCAGCCGCGCGACCATGGTGGTGGTCAGAGGGAACAGGCTCTTGCCAGCCATGTACATTTCCTCACTGGGCAGCTCTCCGGCCTTTACGTCCACGGGGAAGGTGTTGCTCAGCTTGAGACCAAATTCCAGACCCCGGTCCGTGGCCCGTTTTTCCAGACGGTGGAACATGGGGACGGCGTCCTTGTATTGCAGATCCTCCTTGAAGTGATGGTCGTCAAAGGCGATGTAGTCATAGCCCATCTCGTCCAGAATGGAGCGGGCAGTCTCATAGCCCAGCAGAGTGGGGTTGCACTTGACGAAGGTATGGAGATCCTTTTCCGTGATGAGATAGGTGGCGATCCGCTCGATCTCCTCCGGCGGGCAGCCGTGGAGGGTGGAGAGGGTGACGGAGCGGGAGATCCGGGGGGAGATGGCGTCGATGGCGTCCTTCTCCGCCGGGAACAGCTCGTGGAGAACGGAGATGCACTCCTGGAAGATAGGCGTTTCGGCAGCGTTCATCATGCCGTTCAGGAAGGTGTCCACTTTCGGCCCCCGGATGCCCTCCAGGTCGTAGCCCACGGACATGTTGAAAACAAAGCCGTTGGGATCGCCCAGACCGTACAGCTTGGACATGATCTTGCAGGCGCACCACGCCTTCACGTATTCCTCAAATGCCTGGGGGACGGTCAGCTCCGTGGACCACTCGCAGTTGTAGCACTCGTCCTCTGCCAGAATGCAGGGGCGGTTGATGCAGGCGGCCAGCTCAGCGCCGTCCATCTTCTGAACGGTTTTCAGTTCAAAGAACCGGGCACCGCCGAAATAGCCCGCCACGATGTTCTGGGCCAGCTGGGTGTTGGGGCCGGCAGCGGGGCCGAAGGGTGTTTCAATGGTCTCCCCGAAAATGGGCAGGGTCTTACCACTGGGATGGAAAGGGCGGTGAACGCCGAACACGGAACCCTCCCGGTCATGTTCTGCGACGATCCAGGTCATCAGCTGCCGGAAGGGGATGGGGGTCATTAACTCAGACATATTCACACCTCATTATGATGATAACTTTTGTTTTAGTACGTTCTGTGGTTCAGATCGCCCCACAGCTTCTTGGAGGCCTCCAGAATGTGGGCGTTTTCCGCCTCCTCGTCGATGCCTACCAGAACCCGGTCACGCATCAGTACCCGCCCGGCGGCGATGGTGGTCTGGCACTGGCGGCCCGTCATGCCAAAGATCATGTGGCCATCGATATTCTCATCGGAGAAGGGGGTGTAGGGCTTGTAGTCCATGACGATGATGTCCGCCGCGGCCCCGGCCTTCAAAACGCCCAGCGTGTCGGGGAAGTACTTCTCGCCGATCTTGGCGTTGTTCTTGAAGAGCATATCCGTGACCTCGCACCAGCCGACGTTGGGCAGGCAGTTCTGGCTCCGCTGGGAGCAGAGGGCCACCTTGAGGGATTCCAGCATATCGTTGGTGTAGGCGTCGGTGCCCATGCCCAGCAGGATACCCCGCTTGTAGAGCTGGATCACCGGGCAGATGCCGATGGCGTTGCCCATGTTGGATTCGGGGTTGTTCACCACCATGGTGCCGGTCTCCTTGATGATCTCCATTTCGGCAGTGTTCACATGGATGCAGTGGCCCAGAATAGTCTTGGGGCCGAGGATGCCGTGGTCCTGCAAACGCTGGACGGGGCGGCGGCCATAGTTCTGCAGGCTGTCGTACACATCGTTCATGCCCTCGGAGACGTGGATATGGTAGCCCGTGCGGCCGTTGTTGGCTGCGGCCATGCGGTCAAAGGTCTTGTCGGAAATGGTGAAGAGAGCGTGGCCGCCGAACATGGCCGCCAGCATGGGGTCCTTGTTCTTTTCGCATTCCGTGATGAAGTCGGCGTTTTCCTGGATGGCCTGCAAGCACTTTTCCTCGCCGTCCCGGTCGCTGACCTCGTAGCACAGGCAGGAGCGGAGCCCCAGACGCTTGCTTTCCTCCGCAATGGTGTGGAGGGTGCCGGGGATCTCACCGTAGCTGGCGTGGTGGTCGAAGATGGTGGTCACGCCCTGCTTGATAGAGTCGATGTAGAGGGCGGTGGCGCTGGCCCGGGTGCCGTCCATCATCAGATGGCGGTCGATGGCCCACCACGTTCCGTCCAGCACCTCGTAGAAGTTGGTGGGATTGTTGCCCACAATGGAAAGACCCCGGGCCAGAGCGGAATAGATGTGGGTGTGGGCGTTGATGAGGGCGGGCATGATCACGCCGCCCTTGGCGTCGATGATCTCCGCCTGCGGGTATTTGGCTCTCAGAGCGGCTTCCTCGCCGATCTCCACGATCTTCGTGCCCTCGTAGGCCACCGCGCCGTGTTCGTAGTAGCCCTGACCCTCCGGGTCGCGGGTGATGAGCCGTCCGTTGGTAACAAGTGTCATAATACGTCCCCCCTTGAGAAAATATTGGAAATTTGAAAATGATTTGCGAAAAAGGATAAAAGAAAAAGGCGCCCCGGTCTCCCGGAACACCTGCCGCGCAAAGGAGACAGGTGTCAGCCCGTGCGCATGGCACTCCGTTGCAGCTGTCTTGCTTTGCAGTTATGTACTTGTAATCCTATTGTAAAGGACAGCGGGGAAAAATGCAAGAAAAATCTGCGGCCTGGAGACAGAAAGTTGGATAGAGCAAATAAAAAATGGAAAAAAGCGGGAGCCGATGGCTCCCGCTTTCGCTGTCGTGATCTTAAAAAGAACAGATTTACTTGGTGCCGAAGATCCGGTCGCCGGCATCGCCCAGACCGGGGACGATGTAGCCCTTCTCATTCAGGTGATCGTCCAGAGCACCGGCATAGATATCCACGTCGGGGTGCTTCTCCTGTAGGAACTTGATGCCCTCGGGAGCGGCCACGAGGACCATGAGCTTGATGTGCTTGCAGCCCCGCTTCTTCATTTCGCCGATGGCCTCAGCAGCAGAACCGCCGGTAGCCAGCATGGGGTCTACGATCAGCACGTCGCGCTCGGCAACGTCCTTGGGCATTTTGCAGAAATAGGGATGGGGCTCCAGCGTTTCCTCGTCCCGGTACATACCGATATGGCCCACACGGGCGGCGGGAACCATCCGCAGCACGCCGTCCACCAGACCCAGACCGGCCCGGAGAATGGGGACGACTACGAACTTGCGGCCTGCCAGAGTGGGGGCGTCCATCTCGCAGATGGGGGTCTCAATGTGCTTGGTGGTCATGGGCAGATCGCGGGTGGCCTCATAGGTGATGAGCATACCGATCTCGCTGACCAGTTCCCGGAAATCCTTGACGCTGGTGTTCTTGTCCCGCATGATGGTCAGCTTGTGGGCCACCAGGGGATGATCCATAATGACTACTTTACCCATAATTCTGTTCTCCTCTATATAAAAAATTGAAGACGTTATTGAATCGGCGCTGGTTTCTTTTTCAGGGGGTCCGCCTGCGGCGGCCGGAGGTAGAAAGCCTCCAGTTCCTGAGCGGAGACCAGCTTGCCCTGTGCGGCTAACGCCTCTGCCTCCAGCGCCACGGACATGGCGTTCTGCATAATGAGGTGGGGGGGAGCCATACGGCAGGGGATGCCCTGCTCCGTAAAGCGGGCGTATGCCAGATGCGCGCCGTCACCCACTAAGGTGATGGGCCGGGGATCGTTTCGGATCTCCTCCGCCAGCTCGTCAAGAGAGACGGCCCGATCCGGGGTCAGCCGGGTGAGGACGCCGTTTTCCGCAGAGAAGTTGGCGTTATAGACCTGACTGCGGCGGGCGTCCATGGCGCAGACGATCAGCCCGTCGGCAAAGGCCGCGTTCCGGGCCATGGCAGCCAGCGTAGACACGCCCACGGCGGGCTTGTCCACAGAAAAGGCAAGGCCCTTGGCGGCGGAAACGCCGATGCGGATGCCCGTAAAGGAGCCGGGGCCGACGGCCACGGCAATGGCGTCCATGTCGGACAGCTTCAAGTCCGTATTTTTCAGGATGTGCTCCACAATGGGCATCAATGTGCGGCTGTGGGTCAGACCGGTATCCTGGTAGCCGGAGGCCAAAATGCGTCCGTTTTCGGATACGGCGGCGGATACCGCCTTGGCGGAGGTCTCCAGGGCTAAAATTTTCATGGAAGCTCCACTCCTTCTATGGTAATGCTGCGGGCGGTGTCCCCCTCCCGGGCGATGCGGACCCAGACGGTGTCCTCCGGCAGAGCGTCCATCACGTTTTCGCTCCATTCCACGGCGCAGACACCGCCGCGGGAGAGATAATCCTCCCAGCCGATGTCGAACAGGTCATCGGCGCTGTTCAGACGGTACATATCAAAGTGGAACAGAGGCAGCCGGCCGCCCTCGTACTCATTCACAATGGCAAAGGTGGGGCTGGTGACCCGGCCCTTGTAGCCAAGCCCCGCGGCAAGTCCCCGGGTGAAGGCAGTCTTGCCCATACCCAGATCCCCCAAATACGCCACCACCGCGCCGGGGTTCAGCACGGCGGCCAGACGGGCGCCGATGGCTTCCGTCTCCGCTTCGTTATGACTGTGAAATTCCATGGACACCCTCCCTTGCTGCACGTAATCCATCACATTATAGCACGTCCGACAGAAAATGTAAAAACAAAATTCAACAAGTTTACAGGCCCCTTTTTGTGTGGTATACTATCAGCGTGTCGAAAAAGTTTTTTCGCCCCGCTGAGCAAGTTTCCAGAACTTTATAAAAGTTCTGAAAACTTAGAATTTTAATGGCACGAGACACCCTTCTTGGGTTTCCCGCGCACACCCTTCACCCGCAAGGGGTATGCAGCATCCGTAAAGCGGCACAGCCGCTAACGGCTGCCCTACCTTACCGTTGCGGAGGATTTACCACTTTATTGACAGTCTCACTATGTAAGCAATTTTTTTCGGATGAAAGCAAGAGGCAGCTATGTTCAAGCGACTGAAAGAGACCATATTGGAGATCATCCAGCAGGCGGACCTGATTCTGCTGGGGCTTTGCTGCGCCGCGTCGGTGTTCGGCATCGCCATGATCTACAGCGCCACCCGGTACAACAACGATAACCGGAAGATCATCGTACAGACGGCGGCGCTGCTCATCGGCATCGTGGTGTATTTCGGCATTTCCATGATCGACCTGGAAATGCTCATTAAGCGGTGGAAGTGGATCGCGGCGCTCGATGTGCTGTTTATCCTGCTGCTGAAAACGCCCTTTGGCGTCAGCGACGATACCGGCAATACCGCATGGCTGAAATTCCCCTTTCTGCCGGTGAGCATCGGCCCGGCGGAGGTGGTGAAGATCACCTTCATCATCCTGCTGGCCTGGCAGCTCCAATGGCTCCGGGAGGAAAAACGGGATCTGAGGTCCTTTTCCGCCGCCTTTTATGTGGGCGGTCATACGCTGGGGATAGCGGGACTGTACTTTGTTATTTCCGGCGATATGGGCAACGCGCTGATGTTCCTGCTGATCTTCGTGGTGATGTCCTTCGTGGCAGGCTTTGCCCTGCGGTGGTTCGCCCTGCTTTTCGGCGCGTCGGGGGCCGTCATCGGAGGCATCATAGCCTTTGATCTGGTGCCGGATTCCAAAAAGTATATGCTCAACCGCTTCATCGTCCTGTTCGACCACAACTATGATGTGCAGGGTCAGGGCTGGCAGCAGACCCGAAGCCTGCTGACCATCGGCGGCGGAGGCTTCTGGGGACAGGGGTATCTCCACGGCACCCAGTCTCAGGCGGGAGTCGGCTCCGTTCCGGCCCGGCACACGGACTTGATTTTCGCCGTCATCGGTGAGGAACTGGGCTTCGTGGGAGCCACGCTGTCGATCTTGCTGCTGGTGGCCATCATCATCCGGGTACTGGTGGTGGGACGCCGGGCTGCCCAGCCGTTCCACACCTACGTCTGCGTGGGCATCGCCTCTATGGTGATGTTTCAAATGATCATCAACATCGGCATGTGCCTGTTCATCATGCCGGTGATCGGCCTGACGCTGCCGTTTTTCAGCTACGGCGGCTCGTCGGTGGTGACACTGTTCGCCGCTATGGGCTTCGTTTCCGGCATCAAGAAGCGGACGGTGGTCCGCCGCCGTCCGGGACGGCCCTTAGGCTCCAACGCGGTATATTGACTGAAACCCGGGGCGCGTAGCGCTCCGGTTTTTTCCATCGGGCCCGTTCACATATTTTTTCGGCTCTTCGACAACACTACCCCTGTATCAATACGGTATATCCGAACTGACAGGAGGTTTTTATCATGAACATCCGCATGAAACGCGGCATGGCCTTGGCCCTGACGGCTTCGCTGCTGCTGGCAGGCAGCGCGCAGGCGTTATTCGGCCTCGGAAAGAGCAAGCCGGAGACAGTCTCTCCTGAAAACGGCCCCACGGCCCGGGACCTGGAGATCCGCACCTACCGGGGCATCCCCTATCTGGGGCAGTTGGAGGCTGCGGACCCTGACGGCGGGGAGCTGACCTTTGCCATCGTCACCCAGCCCAAGAAGGGGACCGTGACGGTGGAGGGCGCCAATTTCACCTACACGCCCAAGGAGAACGCCGCCGGAGGGGACAGCTTCACCTATTCCGCCGCCAACAGCGCCGGGGCCGTGTCCCTGCCCGCCACCGTGACCGTGACCATCGAAAAGACCCGCTCCGGCGTTACCTACGCGGACACCGGCGAGGCCATCGCCACCGCCGCCCAGGATCTGGCGGAGCGGGGCGTATTCACCGGGGCGAAGATCGGAGATAAGTGGTATTTCGAGCCGGACCGGACCGTCAGCCGTGGAGAATTTCTGGCCATGGTGCTGGAGACCGCCGGCGCAGAGGTGACGGACGTCACCATGACCGGCTTCCGGGATGATGACGCCATCCCCACTTGGGCGAAAAGCTATGCCGCCGCCGGCGTGGCGGAGGGCATCCTGCGTGGAAAGCCCACGGAGAACGGGGCGGTATTCTCCTGCGAGGAGCCTATCTCCTTCAGCGAAGCCGCCACGGTGCTGAACCGGGTGCTGGATCTGGGGGACGTGGAATTGGAGGTATGGTTCGCGGACCGGGAGACGGCGCCCTCCTGGGCGGCGCAGGCTGTGGGGAATATGGAAGCACTGAATGTCCTCAGCGTGGGCAGTTTCGGAAGTGACCGCCTGGAAACGGCAGTGACCCGTGCCGACGCGGCCCGGATGCTCTCAGCGGCGGGAACCCTGCTGAGAGGGGAGAAGGATACCGGCCTGCTGGGTCTGCTGAAAAAGTCCTGACCCCGCAAGGGGCGAACGCACCCACAAAACGATGCAAGCAGCCTGCCCGTTCGGGCAGGCTGCTTGCATCTGAACAGAACCGGGAGAAAAGTTCATATTGTATTCAGCGGGGGTTTGTGCTAAACTACTATAATTACAGTAGACTAAAATAGTATTGTTATGTCCATCGCAAACTGCCATAAAAATAGAAAGGTTCTGATTTTCCATGAAAATCGTTGTTTTAGCCGGCGGCATCTCCACCGAGCGAACCGTCTCTCTGGTGTCCGGCACCGGCGTGTGCCAGGCGCTGCGCCGCAAGGGCCATCAGGCCATTCTGGTGGATATGTTTATGGGACTGGAAAATCCGCCCGCAGATCTGAACACGCTGTTTGACGCGCCGGATGGCCTGTGCCCGGATGTGAAGATCGAGGTGCAGGCCCCGGATCTGGATGCGGTCCGCCGCAGCCGTCCGGACCAGAGTCCCAGCCGCATCGGCCCTCATGTGCTGGATATCTGCCGGCTGGCGGACATCGTGTTCCTGGGCCTTCACGGGCAGGACGGCGAGGACGGCCGCATCCAGGCAACGCTGGACCTGCTGGGTGTCCCCTATACCGGCGCGGGCTACTTAGGCTCCGCCATCGCCATGGATAAGATCGCCGCCAAGGAGATGATGGATGCCAACGGCATCCCCAATCCCAAGTGGCAGAAATTGACCTATACCGAGGCGGAGATCCCCCAACTGGCGGAGACGCTGCCCATGCCCTGCGTGGTGAAGGCTCCCACTGGCGGGTCTTCTCTGGGCGTCTATCTGCCCAAGGATCGGGCAGAGCTGGCGGATGCCCTGCGGCAGGTCCGCAGCTTCTGCCATGAGGTGCTGGTGGAGCAGCGGATCTACGGCCGGGAGCTGACGGACGCCGTGCTGGGCGAGCGGTATCTGCCCCCGGTGGAGACCTTCCCCAGCGTGGAGAACTTTGACTATGAGGCCAAGTATCAGGCCGGCGGCGCCAAGGAGATCTGCCCGGCGGAGCTGACGGAGGAACAGGCGAAGGCCGTGGGTGAGATGGCTTTGCGGGTCCATAAGGCCCTGGGGCTGGCCGTCTATTCCCGGACGGATATGATCATGGACGAAAACGGGCAGCTCTGGTGCCTGGAGGCCAACTCTCTGCCGGGAATGACCCCCACCAGCTTCGTGCCCAAGGAGGCCGCCGCCGTGGGCATCAGCTATGATGACCTGTGCGAGGAGATCGTGCGGCAGTCCTTAAAAATCAAGAGGAGATAACGTATGCAGCCAATGACTGTAACAGAGATCGTGTCCGCAGTGAAGGGCGTCTGGTGGAATCCCAGCGACCAGGTCCCGGTGGTGAGCGCCGTTTCCACGGACAGCCGGAGGATCGTTCCCGGCAGCCTGTTTCTGCCCTGGGTGGGGGAGAAGTTCGACGGACACCTGTTCATCGACGCGGCGCTGGACGCCGGCGCCGCTGGCTGCCTGTGCGCCAAGCTGCCCCAGAATATCCGGGAGGATAAGTTTTACATCAAGGTAGCGGATACCCGACTGGCTCTGCGGGATCTGGCCTCCGCCTACCGGGACCGGTTTGAGATCCCCTTTGTGCAGATCACCGGCAGCGTGGGCAAGACAACCACCAAGGAGATGATCGCCGCCGTGCTGGGGGCCAAGCTGAACGTCCTCAAGACGCCGGAAAATTTCAACAATGACATCGGCACGCCCCTGACGCTGCTGGGCCTTGCCCCGGAGCATGAGGCGGCGGTGATCGAGACCGGTATGAACCACTTCGGTGAGATCGAATATCTGGGAGCCATGGTGCGGCCGGACATTGCCGTGATCTCCAACATCGGCGACGCCCATATCGAATATCTGGGCAGCCGGGAGGGCATTTTAAAGGCCAAATGCGAGATTTTTGAACATCTGAAGGCAGACGGCGTGGCTATCCTCAACGGTGATGACGCACTGCTGGATACGGTGACGCTGCCCCAGCGGATCGTCCGCTGCGGTCAGAGCGAGCACTGTGAGACCCGGATCAGCGACATTGTGGATCACGGCGTGGACGGCATCACCTGCACGGTGACAACAGCCCGTGACACCTATGCCCTGACCATCCCGGCTCCCGGCGAGCACATGGCCTATTCCGCATCCATGGCGGTGGCCGTGGGGGAGGAACTGGGCCTTAGCCGGGAGGAGATCGTCCGGGGCGTGGCAGCCTATGAGCCTACCGGCTCCCGAATGCGGGTCATCCGCCTGCCGGGGGGACGGGTGCTGCTGGATGATTGCTACAACGCCAATCCCCAGTCCGTTACGGCGGCACTGGAGGTCCTGGGCCGCACGGACTGTGAGCGCCGGGTGGCGGTGCTGGGCGATATGGGCGAGCTGGGGGACCTGACGGATCAGGCCCACTTCAATGCCGGCGCTCTGGCGGCCATGCTGGGCATTGACTTTGTGATCGCCATTGGCTCCAAGGCCGCGCGGATCGCGGACGGCGCCGCCATGAGCGGCGGAGACGTGGTGCATTTCGCCACGAAGGAGGAGGCGCTCCCCACGGTGCGGGAGCAGCTGCGGCCCAACACCAGTATGCTCATCAAGGCGTCACACTCCATGCGCTTTGAGCGGCTGACGGAGGACTTGCGGAAGTATTATGATTGAGATTCAGGTCAACAACCTTGTAAAATCCTTTGAGGTGGGCCATAATGTTCTGGATGGCGTCACCTTTCAGATCGATCAGGGGCAGCGGGTAGGTCTGCTGGGCAAAAACGGCGCCGGCAAGTCCACGCTGTTCAAAATATTGATAGGAGAACTGGACTGCGACGAGGGCACCGTCACCATTTCGCCGGGTCACCGCATGGGTCTGATCTCTCAGATCCCGGTGTATCCGGAGGGGTACACCGTGGACGATGTGCTGCGCTCTGCCTTCGGGAGACTCCACGCCCTGACCGCTGAAATGGAGGAGCTGGCAGGCCGCATGGCGGCGGGGGAGACGGACCCGGCCATTTTGAAGCGCTATGGCAGTCTTTCCGAGCGGTTTGAGGTGTTCGGCGGATACGATACGGATGTGGCCATCAGCAAGGTGGCCAACGGCCTGTCCATTTCCGACGATATGCGGGGCCGGCTGTTCGACCAGCTTTCCGGCGGAGAAAAGACCCGGGTGAACCTGGGCCGCCTGATTCTGGAGGATACGGACATTCTGCTGCTGGATGAGCCTACCAACCATCTGGACCTTCACGCTACGGAGTGGCTGGAGGCCTATATCCAGAAATTCCGGGGTACCGTGGTGGCCATCTCCCATGACCGCTACTTTTTGGACCGCTCCGTGAACCGGGTCATTGAGATCGAAAACGGTAAAGCGGAGTTTTACTCCGGCAATTACAGCTTCTACGCAGTGGAAAAAGAACGCCGTTATCAGGAGCGGATGAAGCAGTACGAAAAGGAGCAGGCCAAGATCGCCCAACTGGAAAAGTCTGCGGAGCAACTGCGGATGTGGGCCTTCCAGGGCATGGACAAGACCTACCGCCGGGCCATCTCCATGGAGCGCCGCATTGAGCGGATGCGCACCACCGCCAAGCCCACCAAGGCCCGGAAGATGGACGCCCGCTTCACCGCCGCAGAGTTCCACGGGGACGAGGTGCTGGGAATCCGGAACCTGAGCAAGGCCTACGGCGAGAAGCCGCTTTTCGAGGGCATTTCCCTGAAGGTGGAGGGGGGCGAGCGCATCGCCCTCATCGGTGACAACGGCACCGGCAAATCTACCCTCATCAAGATGATCGCCGACGAGGTGTACCCGGACAGCGGGCGCATCCGGCTGGGGCCGCAGGTGAAGCTGGCCTATCTGCCTCAGATCATCCACTTTGACCACCCGGACTGGAATCTGGTGGAGAACATGATGGCGGCCAAGCGGGGCATCTCCGCCCAGTCTGCCCGGAACCGGCTGGCGGCTTATGACTTCCGGGGTGAGGACGTCCTCAAGCCGGTGTCCGTTCTTTCCGGCGGCGAGCAGAGCCGCCTGCGGCTGTGTATGCTGATGGACGACGAGATCAACTTCCTGATTCTGGACGAGCCTACCAACCATCTGGACATTGCTTCCAGAGAGTGGATCGAGGAAGCGGTGGAGGCCTATGACGGCACGCTGCTGTTCGTCAGCCATGACCGGTACTTCATCAACCGCTTTGCCACCCGGATCTGGGAGGTGGCCAATGGCACCATTACCGACTATCCCATGGGCTTTGCTCAGTATCGGCAGGGGAAGGCACAGGAAGAATCGGAAAAAGCAGAAACAACAAAGCCTGTAAAGGAAAAAACAGTTACAGAAAAACCGGTTCGGGGCGACCGGGCGCAGCAGGCGGCACGGCGGCAGCTGACCATCTGCGAGCGGGAGATCGCCAAGGCGGAGGAGCGGATCGGGGCGCTGGACGCCGAAATGGAGGCCAACGCCTGCGACTATGAAAAGCTCAATGCGCTGGTGGCGGATAAGGACGCTGCCCAGGCGGAGCTGGATGCCCTGTACCTCCGCTGGGAGGAGCTCAGCGAAGCGGCAGGCGAGGCATAAGAAACAGAGGTGAAAACATGCGGGATGTACTCTGCATTTACTATTCCCGAACGGGGAATACCAAACGGGTGATGGAGACCATCGCCAAAGAAATGGACGCGGAGCTGTTGGCATTGACCGATGGCGTGGAGCGGAGCGGTCTGCGGGGTTGGCTCCGCAGCGGCATGGACGCCATGCGGAAGGACTGCCCTGACGTTCTGCCCTTTGAAACGGAACGGAAGCTGGAAAATTACCGGCTGGTCATCGTCGGTACCCCGGTGTGGGCCGGACGGTGCAGCAGCGTGATCCGCAGTTTCCTCAAAAACCACGGCGGAGAGCTGAACCGGGTGGCCTATGTGCTGACCCGGGGCAGCGAGCACCGCAGCGAGGATATTTACCGGCAGATGGATCAGTATACGGGAAAGCCCCATCAGGCGGCCACATCCCTGCGGGTGGGCCATGTGGGCCACACCTTCTGGCAGAAGGAGTTTCTCCGGCAGATCCGGGAACTGCTGGCGGAGGAGGAATAGCGACACTCCTTTTCAAATTTCAACATTTGAGAAAGGAGCACAGCTATGCTGGATAAATTAAAGGATCTGGACCTCCGGTATGAGGATCTGGAATCCCAGTTGGGCGATCCCCGGGTGTATGGCGACGCAGAGAAACTGCGTCAGGTAAACCGGGAATTGAAGGAGCTGCTGCCGGTGGTGGAGACCTACCGGGCTTATCAGGCGGCGGACAGCCGCCGCCGGGAGGCGGAGGAGCTGCTCCATGACCCGGAAATGAAGGAAATGGCCCAGGCCGAACTGGCGGAAGCCAAGGAAGAACTGGAACAGCTGAAGGAAAAGCTGACGATCCTCCTGCTGCCAAGGGACCCTAATGACAGCCGAAACGTGATCCTGGAGATCCGGGGCGGCGTGGGCGGCGAGGAAAGCGCCCTGTTTGCCCATTCCCTTCTGCGGATGTATACCATGTACGCTGAGAGCCACGGCTGGAAGCTGGAGATCGCCAGCATCAACGAAACGGAGCTTGGCGGCGTGAAGGACTGCTCTGCCGTTATTGAAGGGGACGGGGCCTGGTCCCGGCTGAAGTTTGAATCCGGCGTCCACCGGGTCCAGCGGGTGCCGGAGACGGAGTCCGGCGGCCGTATCCACACCAGCGCCGCCACGGTGGCGGTGCTGCCGGAGATGGAGCCGGTGGATGTGGAACTGAACCCCGCCGATATTGAAATGCAGGTCTACCGGGCCAGCGGCGCCGGCGGACAGCACGTGAACAAGACCTCCTCCGCCGTGCGGCTGATCCATAAGCCCACAGGCATGATCGCCGAGTGTCAGGAGGAGCGCAGCCAGTTTCAGAACCGGGAGAAGGCCATGCGCCTGCTGGCCTCCAGATTGTACGAGGCGGAGCGGGAAAAGCGGGAGAGCGCCTATGACGCGGAGCGCCGCAGTCAGGTGGGCAGCGGGGACCGTTCCCAGCGGATCCGCACCTATAATTTCCCTCAGGGACGGGTGACAGACCACCGCATCGGCCTGACGCTTTATAAGATCGACGCCATCATGGACGGCGCGCTGGACGAGCTGATCGACGCGCTGGTGACGGCGGATCGGGCAGAGAAGCTGAAACAGGGACAGGAAGCAGAGTGAGCATATTTTGAGAGTAGACGCCCGGCGGCGTTGAATATAAGATAATTCGAGGCGAGAAATGATGCATACACGATATTTTGACCTGCGGGACACCAAGGGTCAGCAAAAGATCATCGAGGATCAGATCTCCGCAGCGGCAGACATCCTGCGGCAGGGGGGACTGGTGGGAATTCCCACGGAAACGGTCTACGGTTTGGGCGCCAACGCATTGGACGCAGAGGCTGTCAACAAGATCTTCGAGGCTAAGGGCCGTCCGCAGGACAACCCTCTCATCATCCATATTCCGGGACCCCAGTGGCTGCCCCGGTACTGTGAGGACGTGCCGCCGCTGGCGTATACGCTGGCCCGGAAATTCTGGCCCGGTCCTCTGACCATGATCCTGAAGCGGAAGCCCATCGTGCCGGACGCCACCACGGCGGGACTGGACACCGTGGGTGTCCGGTGCCCGGACCATCAGGTAACGCTGTCCATCATCCGGGAGGCAGGCGTCCCTGTGGCCGCACCCAGCGCCAATACCTCTGGCCGTCCCAGCTGCACCACTGCGGCAGACGTGATGGAGGATATGGAGGGCAAGATCGACGCCGTGGTGGATGGCGGCCCCTGTCAGGTGGGCGTGGAGTCTACCATTTTGGATCTGACCTGCACACCGCCCCGTCTGCTGAGACCCGGCGGACTGCCTTTGGAGGCATTGGAAGAGGTTGTCGGCCCCGTGGCGGTGGACAAGGCCGTAACGGAGCGGTTGAAGGACGGGGAGCAGCCCAAGGCTCCCGGCATGAAGTATCGCCATTATGCCCCCAAGGCTCCGGTGACTGTTGTCACCGGCCCGGCGGAAGCTTCTGCCCGGACTATTTTGCAGATGGTGAAGCCCGGTGACGGTGTCATCTGCTTTGATGAGTTCGCGGAGCTGTTCAAGGAACAGGAAGTGGAATGTCTGGGACCCAGTCAGGATAAGCGGATCCAGGCCCAGCGGGTGTTTGACGCTCTGCGGGCCTTTGACAGCAAGGACGCGGCCCAGATCTATGCCCAGTGCCCGGACAGTCAGGGCCTTGGCCTTGCTATCAGCAACCGGTTGAAGAAGGCGGCGGGCTTCAAGACCATCGCCGCTGGACAGAAGCGGGTGGTCATTGGCATCACCGGCGGTACCGGCTCCGGTAAGACCAGCGCACTGGAGGCCATCCGGGATCTGGGCGGCCGGGTCATCGACTGCGACGAGGTGTACCATGAGATGCTCCGGGACAGCGCGGAGCTGCGCCATGCCATCGAGGTGAAATTCCACGGCGTGTTTAATTCCGACGGTACACTGGACCGTAAGAAGCTGGGTGAGCTGGTCTTTGAGAACAAGGAACGGATGGAGCAGCTCAATGAGGTCATTTATCGGTTCATCGTGCCGGAGGTACAGCGCCGCTGTCAGGCCGGCGAACTGGTGGCGGTGGACGCCATCAACCTGATCGAAAGCGGTGCGGAGGCCCTGTGTGACCGGACCGTGGCCGTCACGGCCCCGGCGGAGTTGCGGGTGCGGCGGATCATGGCCCGGGACGGCATTGACGAGCGCTATGCCCGTATGCGGATCTCCGCCCAGAAATCCGACGAATTCTACCGCGGTAAGTGCGACTATGAGCTCAGCAACACCGCTGAGACGCCGGAGGATTTCCGGGAGATCGCCAGAGATTTCTTCCGCCGCCTTATCGGAGAGCTCCGGGAGGAAAAGAACGAAGCCAGCCGGTAAACGACAGACAGGAGCCGCTAGTGGCTACCCTGCCTTACCGTCGCGGAGAATTTACCACTTTATCGACAGTCTCGAAGGAGGATACTATGTCTGATAGCAACAAAGCATTGAAGGAAAAGCTGCTGAGCAGCCGTAAAAACGGCTTTGACCGTGTGGACGCGGCGGAGCTGGAGCAGATGGAAGCCTACTGCAAGGAATATATGACGTTTCTGGACGCAGGCAAGACCGAGCGTCTCTGCGCGGCGGAGACAGTCCGCCTCGCAGAGCAGGCCGGATACAAGCCCTTGGTCCGGGGACAGGCCTTGAAGGCCGGAGACAAGGTGTATGTCTGCAATCGCGGGAAGAGCGTGCTGCTGGCCCATATCGGCAGTAAGCCCATGAGCGAGGGGGCCCAGATCGCCGCCGCCCACATCGACTCTCCCCGGCTGGATCTGAAGCCTAACCCTCTGTATGAGGACAATGAGCTGGCCTATTTCAAGACCCACTACTACGGCGGCATCCGCAAATATCAGTGGGTGACCATCCCGATGGAGCTTCACGGCGTGGTGGCGCTGACGGATGGCACCACTGTCACAGTGAACATCGGCGGCGATGAAGGCGATCCCAAGCTGGTCATCACGGACCTGCTGCCCCATCTGGGTCAGGAGCAGAGCAAGAAGCCGCTGGCTGAGGGAATCGTGGGCGAACAGCTGAATCTGCTGCTGGGCAGCAAGCCCATCGGAGACGATGAAGGCTCCGACCGGGTGAAGCTGGCTGTGATGCAGCTTTTGAACGAGAAGTACGGCATCACGGAGGATGATTTCACCTCCGCTGAACTGGAAGCGGTGCCGGCTGTGAAGGCCACGGAGATCGGCCTGGACCGCTCCATGATCGGCTCCTACGGCCATGACGACCGCGTCTGCGGCTACGCCGCCTTGAAGGCATTGCTGGATCTGGACAAGACGCCTGCCAAAACCGCCGTCTGCGTGCTGGCGGACAAGGAGGAGATCGGCTCCGACGGTGTGACCGGTATGCAGTCCGCTGCCTTTGACACCTTTATGGAGGATCTGTGCGAGGCTCAGGGCGCGGCCCTGCGGGTGTGTCTGGAGAATTCCTTCTGCCTCAGTGCCGACGTGACGGCGGCCTACGATCCCAACTTCGGTGAGGTGTTTGAAAAGAAGAACGCCGCCTATCTGAACTACGGCATTGGTCTGTGCAAGTACACCGGCGCCCGTGGCAAGTCCGGCGCCAGTGATGCCAGCGCCGAGACGGTGGGCTATGTCCGGGGTATCTTTGACCGGGCCAAGGTCATCTGGCAGATCGCGGAGCTGGGCAAGGTGGACGCCGGCGGCGGCGGCACCGTGGCCATGTATATGGCCAACCGCAATATCACGACGCTGGACGCCGGCGTGCCGGTGCTGGCCATGCACGCCCCCTTTGAGGTGGTCTCCAAGCTGGACTGCTATGAGACGTATAAAGGTATGAAAGCTGTTTACGAAGCGGAGTAAAAGCTGTTTCAAAAGAGTCTGACGGCGAGATAATATGGAAAAGGCAGGAGGGAAAACCGCTCCTGTCTTTTCATATATGACCTTTTTCAACAATTTGACCGTAAACGGCGGACAATTTAACGAAATTTTTCCAAATCCCACAAGGGTATCTTTGCCGTTTTCGGTTGCAAGCTGTTGGGAAAGCTGATAGAATAGAACTACTCAAAGACAAATGACCGTATGAGGTGGACGATATGGCGAGAAAAATCAAGTATTATCTGGTGGCGGCGGAGGCCCTGCCGGAGATCTTTATCCGGGTGGCGGAAGCCAAGCGGATGATGCAGACCGGCGAGGCGGACACGGTGGGCGCAGCCACAAAAATGGCCGGCATCAGCCGCAGCGCCTTCTATAAGTACAAGGACGCGGTGCAGCCCTTCAACGATATGAAGTCGGAGCATATCATTACGTTTTACACCCTGCTGAAGGATGTGTCCGGCACGCTTTCCAGCGTTCTGGGCGTGTTTGCCGCCTCCGGCGCCAACATCCTGACCATCAACCAAAGCATTCCCACCAACGGCTGCGCGGCCGTGACTATTTCCGCCGAGACCTCTGCTATGGAGAAGTCTCTGGAACAGCTGATCACCGATATTTCCGCATTGGACAACGTTATCAAATTCGAGATCCTGGCCGGATAAGGGAGGAGCAACAATGATCAAGATCGCAATTCTGGGGTTGGGTACAGTGGGGACCGGTGTTGTGAAGGTAGTAGAGGCCAACACAGCCCCCATCCAGCACAAGCTGGGCCAGCCGCTGTCCGTGAAAACGGCGCTGGTCCGGAAGCTGCGGGCCGACCCGTATCAGCACTTGATGACCGAGAATTTCCGGGAGATCGAACATGACGGCGAGATCCGGGTGGTGGTGGAGACCATCGGCGGCGTGGAGGCTGCCTATGAGTACACCCGCCGGTGCCTCATGGCAGGCAAGCACGTGGTCACAGCCAACAAGCAGCTTGTGGCGGAGCATGGCTGCGAGCTGCTGGAGCTGGCCCGGAAAAACCATGTGAATTACTTATTCGAGGCCAGCGTAGGCGGCGGCATCCCTGTGCTGCACCCCCTGACCCAGTGCATGGCGGCCAACCGCGTGGATGAGATCTACGGCATCCTGAACGGCACCACTAACTTCATCCTCACAAAGATGGTGAAGGAGGGCGCGTCATTTGCCGAGGCTTTGAAGCTGGCGCAGGAGAAGGGCTACGCGGAGGCGGACCCCACGGCGGACGTGGAGGGCATCGACGCCGGCCGCAAAATTTGTATTTTAGCGGATCTGGCCTTTGGACATCAGGTGGACCCGGCGCAGGTGCCCATGGAGGGCATTACCGGCATTGATCTGAAGGATGTGGAGATCGCCGGACGCCACGGCTACCGCATCAAGCTGCTGGGCCGCTGCCTGCGGCTGGAGGGCGGCCGCTGCACTGCGTATGTGGCGCCCCACCTGATCTCAGAAGAGAACCCCATGTCCGATGTGAACGATGTGTTCAACGCGGTGGTGGTCCGGGGCAACGCCACCGGCGAGGTCATGTTCTACGGCAAGGGCGCGGGTGAGCTGCCCACCGCCTCTGCCTGTGTAGCGGATGTGATCGAGTGTCTGCAGGAGGAGCGCCACCGGCCGGAGATCGGCTGGAGCGCCGATACCGGCGGCTTTGCCTCTCCGCTGACGCTGAAGAACCGTTGGTATTTCCGAGTGGGAACGGATACCCTTCCGGAGGCCTTACATAGCGCAAAGGTGCTGGAACAGGACACGGAGACCGCCTTTATTACGCCGCCCATCACCGGCACGGATGCGGAGCGGCTGGCGGCTTACCTGCCCACGCTGGCAAAGATGCGGGTGCTGGATTGATTCCCCAATCCCGGCTTCCCGCGTATGATGGAGTGGACCCTGCTGCCGGTCGGTAAAATTTCAATGGACTGGCGGCAATCTGAAGCAAAGAGGGAACAACCATGAGCTTGATCGTACAGAAATTCGGCGGCAGCAGTGTGCGGGACGCACAGCGGATCCGCAACGCTGCCGGTATCATTGCGGAAACTTATTTGGAGGGCAACGATGTACTGGTGGTGCTTTCCGCACAGGGAGACACCACGGATGACCTCATTGCCAAGGCGGAGGAGATCAATTCCCATCCCTCCAAGCGGGAAATGGATATGCTGCTGGCCACAGGCGAGCAGATCTCCGTAGCCCTGTGTGCTATGGCACTGGAATCCATGGGCCTGCCCTGCGTGTCCCTGACCGCCTGGCAGGTGGGGATCCAGACCACCGCCGTCCACGGGGACGCCCGGATCAAGCGGATCGATTCTGAGCGAGTCCAGGCGGAGCTGGATCAGCACAGGATCGTACTGATCACGGGCTTTCAGGGAATGGATCGGGCCGGGGATGTTACGACCCTGGGCCGGGGCGGCAGCGACACCAGCGCTGTGGCGCTGGCGGCGGCGTTCCGGGCCAAACTGTGCCAGATCTACACGGATGTGGACGGTGTTTACACTGCGGACCCCCGAATCGTGCCCAACGCCAGACATCTGGACGAGATCACCTATGATGAAATGCTGGAGCTGGCGTCTCAGGGGGCCGGCGTGCTCCACAACCGCAGCGTGGAGCTGGCGAAGAAGTTCCGGGTGGATCTGGAAGTGCTCTCCAGTCTGGAGAGAAAGCCCGGAACCAAAGTGAAGGAGGTCACAAAAGTGGAAAAGACGACCATCGCCGGTGTGGCGAAGGATACCAGCATCGCACGGATCGCACTGATCGGGCTGCGGCACAATCCCGGCGTCGCGTTTCAGGTGTTTGATCTGCTGAGCAAGCATAACATCAATGTGGACCTCATTTTGCAGTCCATTGGCCGGGAGGACAGCAAGGATATTTCCTTTACTGTTCACGAAAAGGATCTGGAGGATGCTCAGGAGATCCTGACAGAAAATCAGGAGGTTCTGTGCTTTGACCATATCGAGGTGGACGGCAACATCGGTAAGGTCTCCATCGTGGGTGCGGGCCTGATGACCAACTGCGGCATGGCCGCCCGGATGTTTGAGGCGCTGTATGAGGCGGGCATCAACATCCAGATGATCAACACCTCTGAGATCCGGGTCTCCGTCCTGCTGGACGAGGGGGACGTGGACCGGGCAGTCCGGGCCATCCACGCCAAATTCTTTGACGAAATCTGAGTGATATAGCGGAACACGGGGAAGCCGGTATGGGTTCCCCGTGTCCCTTTGACTGTTTGGAAATCATTAAATAAGCCGCATCAAGCGGCGGAATGGAGATAGGTATGAACGCAATTGTAACCGTGATCGGAAAGGACAAGGTGGGCATCATCGCCGCCGTGTGCATCAAGCTGGCGGAGATGAACGTCAACGTGCTGGACATTTCCCAGACCATTCTGGACGGCAAGTTCACCATGGTCATGGCGGTAGATGCCGCCAATGCCAACGTGGGCTTTGAGGAACTGGCTGCCCAGCTCCGGGAGCTGGGGGAGGGGATGGAACTGTCCATCCGCATCCAGCGGGAAGAAATTTTCGATGCCATGCACAGAATATAAGGAGAGAGAACGATGCTGAATCAAAAAGAGATCCTCTCTACCATCGCCATGATCGACCAGCAGCACTTGGACATCCGCACCATCACCATGGGTATTTCCCTCCTGAGCTGTTGCGATCCCGATGCGAAGAAGGCCTGCGATAAGATCTACGAGAAAATCACCCGGTACGCGGAAAAGCTGGTCAAGACCGGCGAGGACATCCAGCATGAATTCGGGATCCCCATTGTGAACAAGCGGATCTCCGTGACCCCCATGGCTCTGGTGGCCGGAGCCAGCGAGACGGAGGACTATGTACCCTTCGCAATGGCGCTGGACCGGGCGGCAAAGACCTGCGGCGTCAACTTTATCGGCGGCTATTCCGCACTGGTGCAGAAGGGAATGACCCTTGCCGACGAAAAGCTGATCCGCTCCATTCCGGAGGCCCTGGACCGGACAGAGCTGGTGTGCTCCAGCATCAACGTTGGCTCCACCCGTGCCGGCATCAATATGGATGCCGTGAAGCTCATGGGCCGCATCATTAAGGATACCGCCGCCCGGACGGCGGACCGGGACGGTCTTGGCTGCGCCAAGCTGGTGGTGTTCTGCAACGCCGTGGAGGACAACCCCTTCATGGCCGGCGCCTTCCACGGCGTGGGCGAGGCAGAACGGGTCATCAACGTGGGCGTTTCCGGTCCGGGCGTGGTGTACCATGCCTTGCAGTCCGTGAAGGGCCAGCCCCTTGACATGGTAGCGGAAACCGTGAAAAAGACGGCGTTTCAGGTGACCCGCATGGGCCAGCTGGTGGCTAAGGAGGCCAGCAGCCGTCTGGATGCCCCCTTCGGTATCGTGGACCTGAGCCTGGCTCCTACCCCGGCTATTGGCGACTCCGTGGCCCGTATTCTGGAGGAAATGGGCCTTGAGGTCTGCGGCACCCACGGCACCACCGCTGCACTGGCCCTGCTGAACGATGCTGTGAAGAAGGGCGGCGTCATGGCGTCCTCCTCCGTGGGCGGACTGTCCGGCGCCTTTATCCCTGTCAGCGAGGACGAGGGCATGATCGCCGCCGCCAAGGCGGGGACCTTGTGCGTGGATAAGCTGGAGGCCATGACCTGCGTTTGCTCCGTGGGTCTGGATATGATCGCCGTGCCCGGCGACACCTCGGCGGAGACCATCTCCGCCATCATCGCGGACGAGGCGGCCATCGGCATGGTGAACAACAAGACCACCGCCGTCCGCCTGCTGCCCACCCCCGGCAAGAACGTGGGCGACACGGTGGAAATGGGCGGCCTGCTGGGCAGTGCTCCGGTGATGCCGGTGCACAAGGAGTCCAGCGCCGACTTCATCCAGCGGGGCGGCCGCATCCCGGCCCCGCTCCACAGCCTGCGGAACTGATTTGAATAGTTGAACAGCAAACCCCCGCCGTAGTCATACGGCGGGGGTTTTTGGCAAAAATCAGCGGTTTGCGGAACAAAAACGCTCTGGAAATGGGAATTGAAACCGGTCAGCTTTCCTTTTTGAAACACCGTATCAGTCCCGCAATGGCGAAAGCCAGTCCCACAAGGCTGATAAGATCGGAGGGGAGACTGCCGAGGATGGGGAGCCAGGGTGAGAGCGGCGCATACAGCATCAGCATACCGGCAAACAGGATCAGCGCGATCCCCTGTAACTGATTTTTTATCTAAAAACTCCTTTCTGCTACAAAACGGGGCGGGCTTATGCCTGCTCCGCAAATTTTTTCTTGTCCCGGTCGATCTGCTTCTGGTAGCGGTCCTGTTCGGAAAAGACACAGCCGCAGTACTTCTGCATATAAAAGCCAAGCTCTCTGGCCCGCTGATTTCCTGCCCGGAAATTGGGCCGGAAATCCCGGTAGAGAAATTCCACGCCGTACTGCCGGGCGTATTTCTCCGCCGCGGCCTTGATGCCGTCGTGATCCTGATAGAGACTGGCCAGCAGGGTGGAGGTAAAGGACTCATAGCCGTGCTCCGCCGCGTACCGGGCCGTTTCCTCCAGCCGGTGCTGATAACAGTAGGTGCAGCGGTGGTCAATATCGCTTGCAACGTGCTCGACAAACGTTCTAAGACCGTAGTCCTCATCTACAATGACCTGCATTTCAATGGTGGGGGCGTAGGCCAGCAGACAGTCCCGCCGGGCTTCATATTCTTTCCATGGATGAATGTTCGGGTTGTACCAAAAGGCTACCGGTTCGATCCCTTCGGCCCGGAGCGGATCGATACAGCTGAGGGAGCAGGGGGCGCAGCAGGTGTGCATCAAAACAGATGTCATAACGGAAACTTCCCTTCTGAAAAAGCATGTTTTTTATAGTATAACATAGGTTGTCAAATGAAGAAAGTCTAAGGAAGTAACCGATTTCTTAACGGAATATTCACGAAAATTCCATGTTTTTTACATTGAGAATTACGGCGGAGAAACGTAAAATATTGGTAATAAGCTAAAGTGGGGCTGAAAGGCCCCTAAAGGAGGAACTCCCCTTGCGGGTCGGACTTGATGTAGGCTCCACCACCATCAAATGCGTGGTGTTGGATGACCGGAACAACTTGATATACCATACATACGAGCGGCATTACAGCCATATTGTAGAGAAATCCGCAGAGCTTCTACGGCGGGTAGCGGAGCGTTGCGGCCGGGAGGCGGTGTTTGCCATCTCCGGCTCTGCCGGCATGGGCATGGCGGAGAGCGTAAAGGCTCCCTTTGTGCAGGAGGTGTTCGCTACCCGGGTGGCGGCCAACCGTCTGGCACCGGGGACGGACGTTATCATCGAATTGGGCGGCGAGGATGCCAAGATCCTCTTTCTGACCAACGGTATGGAGGTCCGGATGAACGGCTCCTGCGCCGGCGGCACCGGGGCCTTCATCGACCAGATGGCCACGCTGCTGAAAATGGGCGCGGAGGAGATGGACAAAGCCGCCCAGACAGCGGAAAAGACCTACACCATCGCCGCCCGCTGCGGCGTGTTTGCCAAGAGCGACATCCAGCCCCTCATCAATCAGGGGGCCAAATCCGCCGACATCGCCAAGAGCATCTATCAGGCGGTGGTGAATCAGACCATCGCGGGTCTGGCGCAGGGACGGCCTATCAAGGGCCACGTTCTGTATCTGGGCGGGCCGCTGACCTTTTCCAAGTGTCTGCGGCAGAGCTTCGACGAGACCTTGGGCGTCACCGGAACCTGTCCGGAGAACAGCCTGCTGTTTGTGGCCCTGGGCGCGGCGTTTTACGCCGAGGAATCGTGGGACCTGCTGAAAACGGCGGAGCTGTTGGAGCAGCGCGGCATGTCGGAGACCTACCGCTCCCAGCCGCCCCTCTTTGAAAATCAGGCGGAATATGACGCGTTCAAAGCCCGTCACGCCAAGGCGGCGGTGCCGCAGGCGGACTTCCCGACGGACTACGCCAAGCCCGTCCACATCGGCATCGATTCAGGCTCCACCACGGTGAAGGTGGCGGTCATCGACGAGAACGCGGAGCTGCTGTTCACCGACTACCGGCCCAATCAGGGGGACCCCATTGCCCTGCTGAAAACCGTGCTGCTGGGGTTATATGAGAGCCATCCCAAGCTGAACGTGGCGTCCGTCACCACCACCGGCTACGGCGAGGATTTGGCCAAGGCCGCCTTCCACGCGGATTTCGGCGTAGTGGAGACCGTCGCCCACTTTACCGCCGCCAAGCATTTTATGCCGGATGTGGACTTCATCATCGACATCGGCGGTCAGGACATGAAGTGCTTCAAGATCGAAAACGGCGCCATCAGCGACATTTTCCTCAACGAAGCCTGTTCTTCCGGCTGCGGCAGCTTTTTGCAGACCTTCGCCCAGGCGTTGGGCTACGATGTGAAGGACTTTACGAAGCTGGGCCTGTTTGCGGACCGGCCCGTGGATCTGGGCAGCCGGTGCACGGTGTTTATGAACTCCAGTGTGAAGCAGGCCCAGAAGGACGGCGCCTCCGTGGAAAACATCTCCGCGGGACTGTCCATCTCTGTGGTGAAAAACGCCATCTACAAGGTGATCCGGGCCTCCTCGCCGGAGGAGCTGGGCCGTCATGTGGTGGTGCAGGGGGGCACGTTTTATAACGAGGCCGTTCTCCGGGCCTTTGAAAAGGAGATGGGGGTGGAGGTCATCCGCCCCAACATCGCGGGCCTCATGGGAGCCTACGGCGCGGCCCTGTACGGCATGAAAAAGGCTGTCAAGGGAAACCACAGTACACTCCTGACAGAGCCGGAGATGCGGGCGTTCCATCGGGAAACAGAGAGCCGCAGCTGCGGCCAGTGCGGAAACAACTGCCAGCTTACCGTCAACACCTTCTCCGATGGCGGACGGCTCATCAGCGGCAACCGCTGTGAGCGGCCCATCACCGGCAAAAAGGACGATGATCGCTGGAATCTGTATGAATATAAGCGGCAGCTGCTTTTAGGCTACAAGCCGGGGGAGAACCGGCGGGGGCGGATCGGCCTGCCCCTTTGCCTGAACTTCTGGGAGCTGTATCCCTTCTGGCACACGTTCTTCACGAAGCTGGGCTTCCAGGTGGTCCACAGCCCCATGTCCAGTCGAAAGCTGTATCTGGAGGGGCAGGGGAGCATCCCCAGCGACACCGCCTGCTTCCCGGCGAAGCTGGCCCACGGCCACATTGAATTTCTGGCCAAGCTGGGGCTGGACGCCATTTTCTACCCCTGCATGACCTACAACATCGACGAGGGTCTGGGCCAGAACCACTACAACTGCCCGGTGGTGGCCTACTACCCGGAGGTTCTGGCGGGCAACTGCGACTGTCTGAAGAACACGAAATTCATTTATGACTATGTGGGCATCCACCGGCCCCACGATTTCACAAAGAAGATGACCGCCGTGATGGAGCGGGAGTTTGGCCCCATTCCCCACGGAGAGATCAAGGCGGCGGTAGAGGCGGCCTACGGAGAATATGAGCGTCACATGAAGCAGATCCGGGAGAAGGGTGCGGAGATCATGGCCGCCGCCCGGAAGGAGGGGCGCCGGATCATCGTTCTGGCAGGCCGGCCCTACCATGTGGACCCGGAGGTCAATCACGGCATCGATACCCTCATCACCCAATTCGGCGCGGCAGTCATCACGGAGGATTCCGTTTCTCAGCTGACAGATCCGTTCAAGACCACGGTGCTGAACCAGTGGACGTATCACGCCCGGCTCTATGCGGCGGCGAAGTACTGCTGCTCCCAGCCGGATATGGATCTGGTGCAGCTTGTGAGCTTTGGCTGCGGCGTGGACGCCATCACCACCGACGAGACCCGGGAAATTTTGCGGGAGGGCGGCAAGCTGTATACCCAGCTGAAAATTGATGAGATCACCAATCTGGGCGCGGTACGCATCCGTTTGCGGAGCCTGTTTGCGGCGTTGGAGGAACAGGAGGAGACCTGATATGGAACAGACCTATCCCCGGTTTACACCGGACATGAAAAAGACCCATAAAATTCTCATTCCCAATATGGCACCGGTGCAGTTCCGCATTCTGGCAGCCAGCATGGAGAACCATGGCTATCAGGTGGAGCTGCTGGGCAACTGCGGCGAGCGGGTGGCGGAGCTGGGACTGAAATACGTCCATAATGACACCTGCTATCCGGCGCTGCTGGTCATCGGCCAGTTTTTGGACGCACTGGATTCCGGCAAGTATGATCTGGACCACACCGCCCTTATCATCACCCAGACCGGCGGCGGCTGCCGGGCGTCCAACTACATTTTCCTGCTGCGGAAGGCTCTGGAAAAGGCGGGCTACGGCAATATCCCCGTGCTGAGCCTGAACTTCTCCGGTCTGGAAAAGGACAGCAGTATGCCCATGGATCTGAAATTCATGCGGCAGGCTCTGGCTGCCATCTACTACGGTGACCTGCTGATGACCCTCCGGGCCCAGACCCAGCCCTATGAGCTGGAAGCTGGGGCTGCGGAGCGGCTGCAAAACAAGTGGCTGGACATTCTCTGCGATGAGGTCCGCCACGATAAGGGCTATTCCGGCCGGGAAATGAAGGCCGTCATGCCGAAGATCGCGGCGGAGTTTGCCGCCATCCCGGTGCGGCGGGTGCCCAAGGTCAAGGTGGGCGTAGTGGGGGAGATCTACGTCAAATATTCCCCCTTAGGCAATAACGAACTGGAAAAGTTCCTGGCTTCTCAGGACTGCGAAGTGAACCTGCCGGGGCTGATGGGCTTCGTGCAGTACTGCGCCTACAACATGGCGGAGACCGTGCGGCTCTACGGCGGCTCTCTGGTGGAGAAAACCGCTGCGGAAGCGGCACTGGCCCTCATCGCGGGCATGGAGAAGGTCATCATCAAGACCCTCAAGGACGCAGGCTACCATGCCCCCATGCCCTTCAGCGAGCTGATCAAGCTGCCGGAGCAGAGCCACACCATCGGCATGGGCTGCAAAATGGGCGAGGGATGGCTGCTGACGGCGGAAATGCTGGAGCTGGTGCGCTCCGGGTATGAGAACATCGTCTGCGCCCAGCCCTTCGGCTGCCTGCCCAACCACATCTGCGGCAAGGGTATGGTGAATAAGATCCGGGAGCTGTACCCGGAGGCCAACATCACCCCCATCGACTACGATCCCAGCGCCACGCGGGTCAATCAGGAGAATCGGATCAAGCTGATGCTGGCGGTGGCAAGAGAACGCCTGTCGGAGCGGCGGGAGCCGCCTGCCGACTTGCCGAAGGTCCGGACGTCTGTATCTGCCAAGCTTACCAAACCCAAGTCCCTGTGCGCAAATATCTGATTTTGAAGAGAGTCGCTTCGGCGGCTCTCTTTTTTGCTGCTTACAGGGGACCGGACAGACAAAATTGATGGAATTTGGTTGACCGGGCAAGATAAAAAAGGTATAATAAAATGATTTATTATGAGAAAGTATGTCCCTCGGTGCTTTGCGGGACATGGAGGAGGAACCATCTATGTGGATCGCGGATCAATGGCAGGATTATGAGCTGCTGGACTGCGGCGGCGGTGAAAAGCTGGAACGCTGGGACAAGCAGTATCTGGTGCGCCCGGACCCTCAGGCCATCTGGGAAACGCCCCGGCGTCTGCCGGAGTGGAAACGGGCCAACGCCCGGTATCTCCGCAGTCAGACCGGCGGCGGACACTGGGAGAAAAGGGCGCTGCCGGAAAGCTGGCAGGTGCATTATAAGGATCTGACCTTCCAGGTCAAGCCCATGAACTTCAAGCATACGGGCCTGTTCCCGGAGCAGGCGGTGAACTGGGATTTTGTCATGGACAAGATCCGCAAGGCCGACCGTCCTATTCGGGTGCTGAACCTGTTCGCCTATACCGGCGGCGCTACGGTGGCCTGTGCCAAGGCCGGCGCTGCCGTCTGCCATGTGGATGCGGCCAAGGGCATGGTGGCCTGGGCCAAGGACAACGCCCGGCTCTCCGGTCTCTCCGACGCGCCCATCCGCTGGATCGTGGACGACTGCGCCAAGTTCGTGGAGCGGGAGATCCGCCGGGGCAAGACCTATGACGCGATCATCATGGACCCGCCCAGCTACGGCCGGGGTCCCGGCGGCGAGGTCTGGAAGCTGGAGGAGAGCCTGTACCCCTTTGTGAAGCTCTGCGCCGGGGTTCTGTCGGACAAGCCGTTGTTCGTGCTCATCAACTCCTACACTACAGGTCTGGCCCCCAGTGTGCTGGGGTATCTGCTGCACCTGCTGGTGGCGGAGAAGTACGGCGGCACCGTCAGTTGGGACGAGCTGGGTCTGCCGGTGACGGCTACCGGCATGGCGCTGCCCTGCGGCGCCACCGGACGATGGTTTTCTGAGTAATAAACAGATAAACAAGGAGCGGCTATGTTAAAAACGAAGAATAAGCATCTGCGGTATGTGATCACATTTTTTGCGGTCTTGTGTTCTTCGCTGCTGCAGACGTTTGTGATCGAAAGCTTTGTCCATTCCGCCGGACTGCTTTCCGGCGGCTTTACGGGCGTTGCTATTTTGATCGACCGGGCGGCATCGCTTTACGGCGGGTCCATCTCCACTTCTCTCGCACTGGTGGCGCTGAATCTGCCGGTGGCGGTGCTCTGCTACCGGAGCATCAGCCCGAGATTCACGCTTTTTTCCCTTCTGCAAGTAGGCATGACCAGCTTATTCCTGAAATACTTCTCTCTGCCGCCGATTTTTGACGATATTCTGCTCAGCGCGGTGTTCGGCGGCTTCCTTATGGGCATCAGCATCGTGCTGGCCCTGAAGGGAAACGCCTCCACCGGCGGCACGGACTTTATCGCGCTGTATGTCTCCAATAAGACCGGAAAATCCATCTGGTCCTATGTTTTCATGTTTAACGCCTGTATTTTGTGCATCTTTGGCTATCTGTTCGGCTGGCTGTACGCAGGCTACTCCATCCTGTTTCAGTTTATCTCCACAAAGACGGTGGAGACCTTCCATCACCGCTACGAGCGGCTGACGCTTCAGATCACCACCCAAAAGGCAGAGGAGATCATGGCGGCCTATGTGAGCGGGTGCCGGCATGGAATGTCCTGCGTGAAGGCGGTGGGCGGATACAGCCATAAGGATATGAGCGTCCTGCACACTGTGATCTCCAGCTATGAGGAGAGTGACATCGTGCACCTGATCTTGCAGGTGGACCCCCATGCGATCATCAACGTGCTCCGCACGGAAAACTTCTACGGCGGCTTTTACCGGGCCCCGTTGGATTGAATATCAAGTTAAATGAGGGAACCGATCCATGGATATGATCGAAACAAAGGCTCTGGAATTCGCCTATCCGGCGGAGGAAGGGGAGAAGCCGGTCCTGGCCCTGCGGGGCGTGGACACGGCCATTGAAAAGGGTAGCTTTGTGGTGGTGCTGGGGCATAACGGCTCCGGCAAATCCACCTTTGCCAAAAGCCTGAACGCCATTTTGCTGCCCTGCGGCGGCAAGGTGTATGTGGAGGGCATGGATACGCAGGACGAGGCGTGTCTGCTGGAGATCCGCCGCCGGGTGGGCATGGTGTTCCAGAATCCGGACAACCAGATCGTCGCCAACGTGGTGGAGGAGGATGTGGCCTTCGCCCCGGAGAATTTAGGCGTGGCCTCAGAGGAGATCCGCCGCCGGGTGGACGATGCCCTGGCCGCCGTGGATATGACGGCCTTTATGACCCACGCGCCCCATCTCCTCTCCGGCGGCCAGAAGCAGCGGATCGCCATCGCCGGCGTCATCGCCATGGAGCCGGAGTGCATCGTACTGGACGAGGCCACCGCCATGTTGGACCCCATCGGGCGGCAGGAGGTGCTTTCCGCCGTTCATAAGCTGAACCGGGAGAAGGGCATCACCGTGGTGCTCATCACCCACCACATGAACGAGGCGGAGGAGGCAGACCGGGTCATCGTCATGGATGACGGCCGCATCGCGCTGGACGGCACCCCCAAGGAGGTCTTTACCCAAGTGGAGCCGCTGCGGACCATGGGCCTGACGGTGCCAGACACGGTGGACCTGCTGGACCGTCTGCGGAAGGACGGGCTGGACGTACCCCTGGACGCTTTAACGGTGGACGAATGTGCGGCTGCCATTACCGCGGCTCTGGCGAAGAATTGACGGAGGACAGAAGGATTGGAACCGATTCTACAGGTAAAAGACCTGACACATACCTATGGCGCCGGAACGCCGTTCCAGCGCAGTGCCGTGGAGCACATGAGCTTTGATGTGAACGAGGGAGAATTCTTAGGGATCATCGGCCATACCGGCTCCGGCAAATCCACCCTGATCCAGCATCTGAACGGTCTGCTCCAGCCAACGGCAGGAGAGATCCTGCTGCGGGGGAAGAATATCTGGGCGGAGCCGAAAAAGATCCGGGAGGTTCGCTTCAAGGTGGGTCTGGTGTTCCAGTACCCGGAATATCAGCTGTTTGAGGAAACAGTGTACAAGGACATCGCTTTCGGCCCCGCTAATCAGGGAAAAACCGGGGACGAGCTGGATCACGCCGTCCGGGAGGCCGCCAAGTTAGTGGGTATCCGGGACGATCAGCTGGAAAAATCCCCCTTTGAGCTGTCCGGCGGACAAAAGCGCCGGGTGGCGCTGGCGGGCGTACTGGCCATGGAGCCGGAGGTGCTGGTGCTGGACGAGCCCACAGCGGGCCTTGACCCGGCAGGCCGGGAAAACCTTATGGCCAACATCCGGGACTACCACCGCAACAAGGGAAAAACCATTATTTTGGTGAGCCACAGCATGGACGAGATCGCCCGGAACGTGGATCGCATTCTGGTGCTGAAAAACGCCCATGTGCTGATGCAGGGAACACCCGCGGAGGTGTTCGCCCGGGGCGAGGAACTGCTCTCCGCCGGTCTGGACGTGCCGCAGATCACCCGGATCGCTATGGAGTTGAAGCGTCGGGGCGTGGACATCGACCCGGCTGTTTATACGGTGGAGGCGCTGGAGCATCAGCTCCTTGCCCTGCGGAAGGGGGGAGCGGGATGCTGAAGGACATTACCTTAGGCCAGTATTTCCCGGGAAATTCCATCGCCCATAAGCTGGACCCCCGGACGAAAATCTTGCTGGTGACGCTGTACATCATCGCGCTGTTCAGCGCCAAGGGCTGGATGGGCTACGCTGTCATGGCGGTGACGCTGGCCGCGTGCGTGAAGGTGTCCCATGTGGGCCTGCGGGCGCTGGTGCGGGGCCTGAAGCCCCTGGTATTCATCATCGCGTTCACAGGCATCCTCAATATGTTCTTCACGCCGGACACCCACTACCTCTGGGAGTGGGGCATCCTCCGGGTCTCCGTGAAGGGTATTGAAAACGCGCTGTTCATGGTCATCCGCATCATGCTGCTGGTGATGGGGACATTTCTGATGACCTACACCACCAGCCCCATCCGCCTGACGGACGGACTGGAATCCCTGCTGAACCCCCTGAAAAAGATCCATGTCCCCGTTCACGAGCTGGCCATGATGATGGCCATTGCCCTGCGGTTCATCCCCACGCTGATCGAGGAAACGGACAAGATCATGTCCGCCCAGAAGGCTCGTGGCGCGGACTTCGACAGCGGGAACATTTTCCAGAAGGCCAAGGCGCTGGTGCCCATTTTGGTGCCTCTGTTTATCAGCGCCTTCCGCCGGGCGGACGAACTGGCGACGGCTATGGAGTGCCGCTGCTACCACGGCGGCGAGGGCCGCACCAAGCTCCACGTTCTGAAATACCAGCGGCGGGACTACGTCGCGCTGGCGGGCGGCGTGGTCATTCTGGCGCTGGTGGTGGTCCTGCGGAGACTTGGCACATAAAACTGAAAAAACGTTGCAACACAAACGCTGTAAAGGGAAAATGCTTTGCGCGAAAGGAGCGGTCTTATGAAGAAAAACTGGTTTCAGATCCTCTCTCTGGCACTGAACGCGGTGCTACTGATTGCTCTGCTTATGACCCGGGCGGAGCTGGTAGATACGCAGACGATCCTGAAAAGTCAGTTGGACGGTATCGCATGGCGGCTTTCCGATATGGATGAGCGGATCACGAACCTGTCCGCGAAGCAACGGGAGCAGACGGAGGATCTGTCGGATTTTTCCTTTGAACCCACCGGCCTTGACCCGGAAAGTCATACGCTGCAAGCCGACATGAGCATCACCCTCCGCCGTTGGACGGCGGACACGGAGGTGACGCTGGTGGTGACCCAGAACGGCCAGACCACGGAGCTGCCTATGTCCGGGAGCGGCGGCGTGTTCACCGCCCCGGTGAACTTGCCGGTGGAACAGACCGGCGAAGTGTCCTTCGCGGCGAATATCACCGCCGGCGGTCAGACCAGCCGGGAGGAGGTCACCAGTTACAGTGACCTTGCCATGCTGCTGCCCCTGACGAATGACGGCAGCGGTTATGGCGATCCCACTTATCGGGGAGGGAGCTTGCAGCTTCAATATGATGTGGGCATCAGAAAGCAGTACGGTACAGAAGTGATCGACCCTGTTTTTCAGGTGCTGAAAAACGGAGAGACCGTCCAGACCCTTCCGGTAAAGATTTCGGAGTCTACTTTCAGCAGCGATCCCGATGTGGTCTACTATACCCCAGCTTCGGAGGAGGGCGGCTTCGCGGTCTCCTGCCAGCCGGAGGACACCGTGGAGCTGCACCTGCTCTGCCGGGACAGCTTCGGCCTTTCCTATGATTTTACCGTCTGCACCTATGAGATCGATCAGGATGGGACGATGGCGGAAGAGGTCTGGCCGGATACGGATTACAACGTGCGCGTTTTCTGGGAAAAATAACACGGCTGATGCCGCTAAAGGAGCCAATATGCGTAATATCGCACTGAAACTGATGTATAATGGAACGGCCTACCACGGCTGGCAGGTGCAGAAAAACGCCGTCACCGTCTGCGAGACGCTGCAAAAGGCGTTGGAGAAGATCACCGGCGCCCCGGTGCACCTCACCGGCTGCGGCCGGACGGACGCCGGGGTTCACGCGGAGCGGTACATCGCCAACTTCCGCACGGAGAGCCGGATTCCGCTGGAACGGCTGCCCTTTGCCGTCAACACCCACACGCCGGAGGACATTGCCGTCAGCGAGGCGCTGGAGGTGGCGGAGGATTTCAACGCCATCGGTTCCTGTCTGAAAAAGGAGTATACTTACCGCATTTACAATTCCCGGGTGAAGAATCCGTTTTATGTCAACCGGGCATATTTCTACCCCAAGCGTCTGGACGAGGAATTTCTGAACCGGGCGGCCCATCAGTTCGTGGGCACCCACGATTTCGCGGCAGTCCGCAGCGTGGGCACGGAGACAAGGACCACTGTCCGCACGATCTACTGGTGCGACGTGACCCGCAGCGGGGAGCTGCTGGAACTGAAGGTCTGCGCCGACGGCTTCCTCTATAACATGGTGCGGGCCATCACCGGCACGGTGCTTTACGCCGCCGAGGGAAAGTTCCTGCCGGAGGATATTCCGGCCATCCTGGAAAGCCGGGACCGGACACTGGCGGGACCCACAGTGCCGCCGGGGGGACTGTACCTGACAAGACTTTGGTATGAGGATGAACGGCTCAATGGCTGAAAATATGACAAAAGACATTTGGAATGACGATGACGGAGCCAAGGAACCGCCGAAAAAGCGGCGTATGCTGCGGAAGTTCCTGATTTTCCTGCTGGTGCTCATCGCTGTGCTGGGCCTCGTGCTTGTGGCGGCGTGGCGGGACGGCACCGGGTTCGACGCTCTCCGCCGGTATTTTGCCTACGGTACGGAAGCGGTGGGCGGGGAAAAGACCGTCTACCGCTACGATACAGACAATACCAACCGCTTCGCCCGGGTAGGGACCGGCTCACTGGTCATCCTGTCGGATACGTCCCTGCGGCTGCTGGGACCTGACGGCAGCGAGGTGTGGAGCGCCAACGTGAAGATGAACGCTCCGGCGCTTGGACAGGGGGGCGGTCTGGCCGTAGCCTATGACATCGGCGGCACGGCCCTCTACGTGCTGGACGAGACCGGGCCCCGGCTGGAGCTGACCTCCGACGGGCCGCTGGTCTCCGCCAATCTCAACAGCTCCGGGATGCTGGCCGTGACCACCCAGATCAGCGGCACCAAGGGTCATGTGGACGTGTACGGCGCCGATATGCAGGTGCTGTTTGCCTTCAACGCCCACCGCCGCTTTGTGGCGGATGCCTGCGTGACGGAGGACGGCGGCTATTTGGCCGCTGTGACCATGGGGCAGGCGGACAGCGTGTTTATCAGCAATCTGGTGATCTACGATTTGACCCAGGAGGACCCCGTGGCGGACTACTCTGTGCCGGACGGTCTGGTGACGGCCATGACAGGCCGGGGAGATCGGATCCTCACCGTCACCGATACCTGTCTGGCGGTAGGGAATACCGCCGGAAAGCTTCTGGGCACCTATTCCTACAACGGTGAGTACCTCCGGGAATATGACCTCGGAGGCGAGGACTACACGGTGCTGCAGCTGAACCGGTATCAGTCCGGCAGTGTGGGACGGCTGGTGACGGTGGATGATGACGGCGAGGAGATCGCCAGTTTGGATGTTGCGGAGGAAGTCCGGGACGTTTCCGCCTGCGGGCGGTATCTCTCCGTGCTGTACGCGGACCGTCTGGTGGTCTACAACCGTCAGTTACAGGCCTATGCTACCCTCCACGGCCCGGAGCACACCCGCGAGGCGCTGACCCGGGCGGATGGCTCCGTTCTGATGATCGGTGCGGATTCCGCAGAACTGTTTCTGCCATAAAAGGCAGGATTTACAGCGATGTTTACAAATTGTTTTCACGGTGAAAGGTAGGCAAGTCCCATGACACCTGCTATAATATTAGACGTTCTGATTGCGGCACTTTTGATCGCCGCAGCTTTGCGGGGCTGCTGGCGGGGGCTGTTCCTGTCCCTATCTGGCATCCTTGTTCTGATCGCGGCCATGATCGGCGCAAATCTGGGGGCGAAGGCCCTGACCCAGCCGGTCTCCGATTGGGTGACGCCAAAAATTGAGGAGCGAATCGCCGGAACGGTGGAAAAGACCTTGGAAAAGAAGGGGCAGGAGAGCAGTCAAACGCTGGAAGAACTGCTGCCGGACAGTCTGAAGGGCCTTTTGGACCGGACGGGACTCTTAGATACGCTGCGGGGGACGCTGGAGCGCCGTGCAGAGGACAGCGTTGCCGCCACGGCCAAGGCCATTGCGGCGGCTGTGGCCCGGGAACTGGTAGAGACCTTTGCCTATGCCATTTTGTACATCCTGATTTTTGTGGCGCTGGTGCTCCTGCTGCGGCTGGCGGCGCTGGCCATCAACCTGGTCCTGCGCCTGCCGGTGCTCTTCAGCGTCAACACCTTTGGCGGCGCTTTGCTGGGCTTGTTAGAGGGCATGATGGTGGTGTGGCTGCTGATCTGGCTGCTGCCCCATTTCGGCATTGAACTGCCCACGGAAGAAACCTATTTGCTTCGCTTTTTCACGGCGGTGGGCCCCCTGGGCCTGCTGGCGTCCCTATAAACACTTCCCCCGTCCGGCGGACCGGGGATACGGAGGTAACTATGCAGCCAACACTTTGTTCCAGATGTAAGAAGAATATTGCCACGGTGTTCATCACCCGGATGGAAGGGGACAAGACCATCAATGAGGGCCTGTGCCTGAAGTGCGCCAAGAGCCTGGGACTGCCCCAGGTGAACGACATGATGCAACGCATGGGCATCACGGACGAGGACCTGGACAACCTGAACAACGAGATGATGCAGGCCATGGACTCCATTGACAATGTGGAGGACCTGCCCGGCGGCGAGGATGACGAGGAATCCGGCAAAACCGCCACCTTCCCGTTCCTGAACCGCCTGTTCAACAACAGCGGCGAGCTTGCTCCCAAGGAGGACGTCCCCACAGAGGACGGCAGCCGCCGGGAGAAGAAGGAGGGCAAGCCCAACGGCAAGCGGAAGTTCCTGGAGGGCTACTGCATCTCCCTGAACCGCAAGGCCAAGGAGGGCAAGCTGGACCCGGTCATCGGCCGGGCGGAGGAGATCGAGCGGGTCATCCAGATCCTGAACCGCCGCCAGAAGAACAACCCCTGCCTCATCGGTGAACCCGGCGTGGGCAAGACCGCCATTGCCGAGGGCCTGGCCCAGCGGATCGTGGCGGGGGATGTGCCCTTTAAGCTGCGGGACAAGGAGGTCTACCTCCTGGACCTGACGGCCCTGGTGGCCGGCACCCAGTTCCGGGGCCAGTTTGAGCAGCGGATGAAGGGCCTCATTGACGAGGTCAAGAAGCTGGGCAACATCATCCTGATGATCGACGAGATCCACAACATTGTGGGCGCAGGCGACGCGGAGGGCAGCATGAACGCCGCCAACATCCTGAAGCCCGCCCTGTCCCGGGGCGAAATTCAGGTGATCGGCGCCACCACCTTCAACGAATACCGCAAATCTATCGAAAAGGACAGCGCCTTGGAGCGCCGGTTCCAGCCGGTGACGGTGAACGAGCCTTCCATCGAGGATTCCATCAAGATCCTCAAGGGTCTGGCCCCCAACTACGAGGCGTATCACGGCGTCAAGATCTCCGACGGTATCCTGCGTCAGGCGGTGCTGCTGAGCGAGCGGTACATCACGGACCGTTTTCTGCCGGATAAGGCCATCGACCTGATCGATGAGGCCTGCTCCGACCTGAACCTGAAGGACCCGGACATCTCCCGGCGGATGCAGCTTCAGCGGGAGATCGACGACTTTGAAAAAGAACGGGCCATGCTGGAGGAGCAGGGGGCGCAGGAGGGCGCGGAGCCGGATTACGAGCAGATCGCCACGCTGAAAAGCAAGATCCTCCAGCGTCAGACGGAGCTGAACACCCTGCTTTTGAAGGGTGATCCCCAGCTGACCATGGAGAATATTGCCCACGTTATCGAGCTGTGGACCAAGATCCCGGCCTCCAAGATCCGGGAGGAGGAATTCCAGCGGCTCAGCCAGCTGGAGGAGCGGCTCAAGAGTCACATCGTCGGACAGGACGAAGCCATCGCGGCGGTGTCCGCCGCCGTGCGGCGGAACCGGGTGGGAATCTCCCCCAAGCACAAGCCCGTCAGCTTCATTTTCGTCGGCTCCACCGGCGTGGGCAAGACGGAGTTGGTGAAACAGCTGGCCGTGGATCTGTTCAACACCCCGGACGCGCTGATCCGTCTGGATATGTCGGAATTTATGGAAAAGCACTCCGTTTCCCGGATCGTAGGCTCCCCGCCGGGCTATGTGGGCTATGACGAGGCAGGCCAGTTGACGGAGAAGATCCGCCGGAAGCCCTACGCCGTCATTTTGTTCGACGAGATCGAAAAGGCCCATCCTGACGTGCTGAACGTGCTGCTGCAAATTCTGGATGACGGCGAGATCACCGATTCCCACGGCCGCCGGGTCAACTTTGAAAATACCATCATCGTCATGACCTCCAACGCCGGCAGCGGCAATCAGGACGGCGGCACCGTGGGCTTTGACCGCAGTCAGACCCAGCAGGACGCCGACAAGGCCATGAAGGCGCTGCAGCAGTTCCTGCGGCCGGAGTTTATCAACCGCGTGGACGCCGTTATCACCTTCAACCGCCTGTCCAAGGAGAACTTCAAGGAGATCGCCAAGATCATGCTGGGCGAGCTGGTCATCTCCTTGGGTGACAAGGGCATCGCCTTTACCTATGATGACAGCCTGGTAGAGTTCCTGGTGGAAAAGTCCTTCTCCCGGACCTACGGCGCCCGGAACCTGCGGCGCACCATCCAGAAGGAGCTGGAGGACCCCATGGCCACCAAGATTATCGACAGCTACGAGCATCCGGTGTCCCGGATCCACGCTGCCGCGGAGAACGAAGCTATCCGTCTGGACGCGCTGTAAGAAAGGGGAGAGGTACGGTGAAGCTGTTTCGGAAGAATATCGATCCCCGCTGCGCCTACTGCCAGCGAGGGCAGCAGATCAGCGAAACGGACGTCATGTGCGTGAAGCACGGCATCGTTCCGGTGGAGCACCATTGCAAAGGGTTTCACTACGATCCTTTGAAGCGGGTACCGCCCCGTCCGGCTTCTCTGGACACCGCCAAGCTGAAAGAGGAAGATTTTTCCCTGTGAATTTCAAACAGGCACCCGCAAGGGTGCCTGTTTTGGCAAAAGGAGGAGACTATGGAGATCAAACGTGTATGCGCCCTATATTTCAGTGCCACAGGAAATACGGAAAAAACCGTTGCCGCCTTTGCGGAGACGCTGGCGGAGCAGTTGGGCGTCCCATGGGAGCGGCTGCCGTTCACCAAGCCTGCGGAGCGGGAACGGGACTATATGTTTGCCGACACGGATCTGGTGGTGGTGGGCACGCCCACCTACGCGGGAAAGCTGCCTAACAAGATCCTGCCGGACCTCAAGGCCCGCCTTCATGGTAACGGCGCGCTGGCGGCGGCCATTGTGACCTTCGGAAATCGGTCCTATGACAACGCTTTGGCGGAGCTGTGTGCGGTTTTGGAGGGTGACGGGTTCTATACGGTGGCCGGGGGCGCTTTTGTGGGCCGTCACGCCTTTACGGACAAACTGGCGGAGGACCGGCCTGACTGGGATGACCGAAAGGAACTCAAAAAATTTGCGACTGCAATCGCTGACAAGGTAAAAAACTTGACAGAAAATCCCGCACCTGTCACCGTTCCCGGAGACCCGGAGGCCCCGTATTACATCCCCAAGGGCACCGACGGCGAGCCTGCCAAGTTCCTGAAGGCCAAACCCCGGACCGACCTGACCAAGTGCACGAACTGCGGCACCTGCGCCCGGCTGTGCCCCATGGGGGCCATTGACCCGGAGGACGTGTACAGCGTCCCCGGTACCTGCATCAAGTGTCAGGCCTGTGTGCGGAAATGCACGAAACATGCCAAGTACTTTGACGATCCGGCGTTTTTATCCCATGTAGCCATGCTGGAGCAGACCTTCACCGAGCCGAAGAAGAACGAGGTGTTCCTGTAAGGAAAGACCATTGGAATATAGCGAAACAGCGTCCCGTCACGGGACGCTGTTCCTTTTTTAGGGAAAACCGGACCGGTCAAGCCGCTGCTGCATAGCTTGGGAATGAAATCAAATGGGGAGGGGCGGCTATGGCACAGATCACCAATTTCTTCTTAGGGGCCAACAGCGGCAGCGGCTTTCAGAATTTATTTTCCGAGATCATGGACCCGGAAACGGCCTTTGACATCATGATCCTCAAGGGTGGGCCAGGGGTGGGGAAGAACACCTTCATGCGGGAGATCGGCAGGACCATGGAGCAGGCGGGAGCGGACGTGGAGTATCTCTGGTGCTCCGGAGACCCGGATTCTCTGGACGGCGTGGTGATCCCGGCGCTCCGGTGCGCCGTCTGTGATGGGACCTCGCCCCACGCCGTAGAGCCGAAGTACCCGGCGGCTGTGGATCGCTATGTGGATCTGGGGCGGTTTTATGACCTGCCCGCCGCTAAGGTCCAAGCCGGGGAGGTGAAGCGCCACACCCGCGACTATCAGGACGCCTATGGCCGGGCCTACCGCTGTCTGAAGGCGGCCCGACAAGTGGAGTTGGATACGGTTGCCGAGGTCAGCCGCAACTTTGACCGCCAGCGGGCGGCCCGGCGGTTCTCCGGGATCATGGCCCGGGAGCTGCGGGGCCGGGGGAGCGGCACGGGAAGGATCACCCGCCGCTTTTTGGGGAGCCTGACCTACCGGGGGCCGGTCTGGCGGTTTGACAGCGTGGAGGCCCTGTGCCCCAAGGTCTATGAGCTGGAGGACAGCTATGAGCAGGCGGGGCCGCTGCTGGCGGCGCTGTGTGGGGAGGCCACTCGCCGGGACTATGACGTGACCGCCTGTCCATCCACAGAGGAGCCGGGGCGGCTGGAACACCTGCTGATCCCGGAGCTGGGCGTGGCCTTCGTCACCTCCAAGCCAGGGATGGTGTATCCGGGAAAGCCCTACCGCCGGGTGCGGCTGGACGCCCTGAGCCACCCGGAGAACAAGGCCCGTCTGCGGTTCCGCGCCCGGATGACTGGGGTGCTCCGGGAGGAGGCGATCGCCGCACTGCAAGAGGCCAAGGCAGCCCACGATCTGCTGGAGGGCGTCTACAACCCCTATGTGGATTTTGAGGGCGTCCGGGCGCAGGCTGCGCTGGAGGCGGGGCGCTTACTGAGTTGGATGAAGTGAAAAAACCGTGCTGTTTTATAAACAGCACGGTTTTTTACTTAATATTGTTCGGTTTTCAGTTCAGGAAGTCCTTCAGCTTTTTGCTGCGGGAGGGATGGCGCAGCTTTCTCAGGGCCTTGGCCTCGATCTGGCGGATACGCTCGCGGGTCACGTTGAACTCCTTGCCCACTTCCTCCAGCGTCCGGGTGCGGCCATCCTCAATACCGAAACGCAGCTTCAGCACCTTTTCCTCACGGGGAGTCAGAGTGGACAGCACATCCATCAGCTGCTCCTTCAGCAGGGTGAAGGACGCGGCCTCGCTGGGCTCACTGGCGCCCTCGTCGGGAATGAAGTCGCCCAAGTGGGAATCCTCCTCCTCGCCGATGGGGGTTTCCAGAGACACAGGCTCCTGAGCAATCTTCAGGATCTCCCGGACCTTGTCCACAGGCATATTCATCTCCTTGGCGATCTCGTTGGGGCTGGGATCGTGGCCCAGCTCCTGCAAAAGCTGACGGGAGACGCGGATGACCTTGTTGATGGTCTCCACCATGTGAACGGGGATCCGGATGGTACGGGCCTGATCCGCGATGGCGCGGGTGATGGCCTGCCGGATCCACCAGGTTGCGTAGGTGGAGAACTTGTAGCCCTTGGTATAATCGAACTTTTCAACGGCCTTGATGAGGCCCAGATTGCCCTCCTGGATCAGGTCCAGGAACAGCATACCGCGGCCCACATACCGCTTGGCAATGGAAACCACCAGACGGAGGTTCGCCTCTGCCAGCTTCTGCTTGGCGCTTTCACCCTTCTTAAAGGCCTTGCGAAGCTCAGCCTCTTCCTCCGGAGTGACGGCGGGTGTTTCACCGGCCTCACGCTGCTCCTGCAGCTCGTCCAGACGGGCCTTGGCCTCCGCGCCTGCGGCCATGGCCTGTGCCAGCACGATCTCTTCATCGGGGTTCAGCAGGGGGACCTTACCGATCTCCTTGAGGTACATACGGACAGGATCGTCGATGGAGAAGTTGCTGACCAAAGAGTTGGGGTCCACCAGCTCTTCTTCCTCCACGTCGGCGATCTCCTCGGCGGCAGGCTCATCGTCGGGCAGCTCGGGGAGGAGGTCCTCCTCCGTGCCGATGTCGATGTTCAGCGCTTCCAGAGAATCGTAAAGCTGATCCATCTGATCGCTTTCCAGATTCAGATCGTCCACGGCTTCCATCAGCTCGCCGGAGTCCAGCTTGCCCTTCTTCTTGCCGCGGGCCAGCAGCTCCCGCAGCTTTTCCTGCCCCATCAGCCAGCTGGCGGCGGGGAGGGCAGCGACCTGCTTATCGTCCAGACGGACGATACCGGCCTTTTTGGCCTCTTCATCCGTCATGATATGGTCTGCTTCGGGACGGGCGGCCTTTGCGGCCTTACCGGAACGGCTGCTCTTTCCCGGCATCGGGATTTCATCCGGAATATCCATGCTGTCGGCAGCGGCCAGCAGAGCGTCGGCCTGCGCCTCCAGACTATCAGGGCTCAAATCACGTTTAGACATGTTGCTTTCCTCTCTTTTTGTTCTTGAATTTTTCCACAGCGGCCAGCAGAGGATCATCCTGTGCCGTTCGCTTATCCGCTTCACTGTTGATCACATTTATGTAATCCGTCAAAGCCTGCTGCGCGTGCTGTGCGGATACAGGCTCCTGACAGACGGCGGTGAGACAATCGATCTCCTCCCGGGAAAATTCCTCTCCCAGAGATGAGATCATGGGCCGGCTTCCGGCGGCATGAACCTCCCACAGCCGTTGGTAAGCCCGGCTCAATAGGGGGGAGGAGAACCGCTCCGGCGGGATAGGGATAGTGTCGGAAAACAGGGTGTCATCCGTCAGCAAAAGACGGAGAATGCCTTTTTCCGCTTCTGCGGAGCGCATATTTTCAAAGCGCAGGGATCGCTCCTTGGGCTGCAAGGCCATTGCCGGATTCAGATCCTTCCGCAGCTCCGCCCGCTTTTCCCGCGCGATCCGGCGCTTGAAGGACCGTTGAACCTCCAGCTTCATGGCCTCCGCCGTGATCCCAGCGGCCTCGGCGGCCCGCCCGGTATAGATCTCCCGCTCCACGGCACCGGGGAGGGAGGCCAGCAGCTCACTGACCTCTCCGCAGTAGGCGATGCGGGCTTCGTCATCCTTGAGATCATATTTTCCGGCGATCTGAGCCATGCGGAATTCCACGCCGTTCTCGCTGCCGTTGAGCAGACGCTCGAAGGCGTCCGGTCCTTGAAGCTTGATGAAATCGTCGGCGTCCTGCTTGATGTATTCACCGTCCACCAGACGGCGGGGAAGCTGAAGCACCTTGACGCTGAACTCGGAGCCGTTCAGGATCTGCAAGGCCCGCTCCGTGGCGATCTTGCCGGCGTTATCGTTGTCATAGCAGAGGACCAATTCCTTGGTGAAACGGCTGAGAAGCCGGGTCTGCTCCACCGTCAGCGCCGTTCCCATGGAGGCCACGGCATTGTCGAAGCCCGCCTGATGCAGCGTGACGATGTCCAGGTTGCCCTCGCAGAGAATGATGTTGGGGCGCTTGGACTTCTTTGCCAGATTCAAACCGTACAGCACCCGGCGCTTGGAGTATACCGGCGTTTCTGAAGAGTTCATGTATTTTGGCTCGGACTTGTCCAGCACCCGGCTGCCAAAGGCCACCACATCGCCCCGGGTGTCGATCACCGGCAGCATGAGCCGGTTGCGGAATTTGTCATAAAGGCCGCCATTTTTGTTCTGGACCACCAACCCGGCGTCCAGCAGTTCGGACTTGGTGTAGCCCTTTTTGGTCATGGCGGTCAGCAGCACGTCCCATGCGTCCAGCGAGGCGCCCATGCCGAATTTGACCGCCGTGGATTTCCGGATCTGCCGTTTGTCCAGATACTCCTGAACGGCCCGGCCCTCCGGCTGCTGAAGAAGCTGGTAGTAAAATCTGGCGGCATCCCGGTTCAGATCCAGCAGACGCTGCCGCCTGCGTCCGGCTTCCCGGTCGCCTTCCTCCTCCGGGACCTCCATCCCGGCCCGCTTGGCCAGAAACCGGACAGCATCCGGGAAGGGGAGGTTTTCAATGTCCATGATGAAGTTGACAACGCCGCCGCCCTTTTTGCAGCCGAAGCAGTAATAGATCTGCTTGTCCGGCGAGACGGAGAAGGAGCCGGTCTTTTCACTGTGGAAGGGGCACAGGCCAAACAGGTTGCTGCCCTTGCGGGTCAGCTGTACGTAACTGCCTACCACGTCCACAATATCACTGCGGGCGGTCAGCTCGTCCATAAAGCTCTGGGGAAATGCCACGGCCGGTCCTCCTTTCACGAATTAAATGGTCACGTTAAGTTATACCCCGCAAAAGGCGAATTTCCTCTTTTTTTAAAATAAAAATTTAATTTTTTTATCCGTGTGCCTTTACATGGGGAAAATCCGGCTGTAAAATAAAGAAAAATGGAAAAACAGACGAATATGGGGGGAAAATATGCCGATCCAGGTATGGCTGGCCAGAATGGAACGGTCGCTGACGGAACAGGAATACGGAGATATGATGGCCCTTCTGCCGGACGCGCGGCGGGAGCGGCTGGAAAAATTGCCGAAGGAAAAGCACCAGGAGGTGCTGTGCGCCTATCTTCTGCTGCGGATGGCGCTGTGGGAGCAGCGCGGCTGGCGGGATCTTCCCCGGATCGAGGTCGATGAACTGGGAAAACCCTTTTTCCCGGACCATCCGGATACCCATTTCAGCCTCAGCCACACGGCTGGGGCCGCAGCCGCCGCTTTAGCGGATATGCCGGTTGGGGTGGACATCGAGCGCGTCCGCCCCGTGAGCGTCCGGGCCATGGAGCGGATCGCCGGCGTTCGGACGGAGGCGGCCTTCTTTCGGAGCTGGGTCCGGCGGGAGGCCCGTGTCAAACGCACCGGCAGCGGGATCGTGACCATGATGCGGACGGAAGCGCCGCTGAACCGGGGGGAGTTCTACTACGAGGTGGATGCCTTTCATGGCTACGCGGCGGGTGTTGCTGCCGGACAGCCGGAGCCGCCGCAGCCGGTGCACCGTCTGATGCTGGACCAGCTCCTTTGACAGCTTGACTTTTGATGTGTATTCGATATAATAAATAAGGTTAAACACAATCAAACGCGGGATCGTTTCAGACAGGAAAATGAGGAGGCAATCACGATGACATATCCCATCGAAGTGGCAGGCTTGAAGAGAGAACTGCCTATCTGCAAGGTAACGGATGACCTGTATATCGGCGCATTTATCTGCTTTGGTGACGCAGAGCTGACTGTGGCCTGCGCACGGGAGCTTTTGAAGCTGGTGCCCGCCGACAGCTATGATTATATCTTTACTGCTGAGGCCAAGAGCATCCCGCTGATCCATGAGATGGCCCGCCAGTCCGGCGCTGCCAAGTATTTTATCGCCCGCAAGGGTGCCAAGGCCTATATGCCGGACCCCATCCATGTGGAGGACCACTCCATCACCACCGCCGGTACGCAGAAGCTGTTTCTGGGCCGGGACGATGCGGACCTGATCCGGGGCAAGCGCATCCTGATCATGGATGACGTGATCTCTACCGGCGGCTCTCTGAAGGCTATGGAGGCCCTGGTGCAGGAGGCCGGCGGCGTAGTCACCGGCAAGGTTGCCGTACTGGCCGAGGGTGACGCAGCGGACCGCACGGACATCAAGTTCCTGAAAAAGCTGCCGCTGTTCAATGCGGACGGCACCGTGAAGGACTGATACAGATTGAAAAGAACCAGCATGGAACATCGCTCCATGCTGGTTCTTTTGTGCATCAACGGGTCAGGAACAGTCCCAAAACGGCGGAGAGCAGGATCACCTTGGGGATGCTGACCTTAAATTTCAGCAGCAGAACCGTGGCGGCTGCGCCGATCAGAGCCGCACCGTAACTGATGCTGCCTGCGGCGTTCGTGTAGTTGGTCGCGGTCAGTGAACAGACCACCGCTATGATCAGGCCCAAACAGGCGGGGCGGATACCGTACATCACTTTTTTCATGAAATCGGATTCCCGGAATTTTTCAAACATGACGGCGGCAGCCGCGCAGATCAGCAGGGTGGGGGACAGGACCCCCAGACTGGCGGAGACAGCCCCGGCCAGTCCCGCCACACGGGTTCCAGCAAAGGTGGCGCAGTTCAGCCCCAGCGGGCCGGGCGTCATTTCCGCAATGGCAACAATGTCACTGACCTCGGAAAGGGTCATCCAGCCGTGGGACAGCATTTCACTATTGATGAGGGGGACCATACTCAGCCCGCCGAAGCTGGTAAAGCCGATCTTGCAGAAGGACCAGAACAGTTCAAGGAGGATCATGAGCGGCCTCCCTTCCGGCAATGCCAGACGGACAGCAGCCAGCCTAAAAATCCGCTGATGAGTACGATGAGGATGCAGCTCAGTCCGCCGAACAGGTACAGGGCGAAGGCCAGAAAAAGAAAGACATACCCTGCCCGGTCTGTCAACGCCGCCTTCCGCAGCTTCAAGGCCGCAGAAGCCACAACAGGCGCTACGGCGGCCCGGACGCCGGTCATGGCCCGGCTGACGTACAGGTTATCCTTTACCTGGGTATAGCACCAGGTCACGACCGTCAGAACAATGAGCGAGGGCAGGGAGATCCCCAGCAGACAGGCGAGGGCGCCGGGAAAGCCCGCCACATGGTAGCCGAACAGATAGGACACATTGCCGATCATCAGTCCCGGCAGACTGCGGCCCACGCTGGTGATGTCCAGCAGGTCCTCGTCGGTGATCCAGCCTTTTTTCTGCACATATTCCTGCTGGATCTGGGCTACGATGGACCAGCCGCCGCCAAAGGTGTAAAAGCCAATTTTAAAAAAATACAAAAACAGTTCCAATGCCCGGCTGCATTGGGAAGGGGACCGCTGCGCCTCAGATTCCACGGATATGCCTCCTCAATGGCTTTTCTTAAAGGTGAGATACCCCTCCAAGATCAGAGAGGCTGCCACAGCGTCCACTACCTTCTTCCGCTGTTTGGCGTTCTTGCCGCTGTTGAAGAGGATGTTGTGGGCGTCGATGGTGGTGCGGCGCTCATCCCAGAGGACCACCGGCAGGGCCGTGGCCTCCTCCAGCAGCACCTTCATGGCCTTTGCCTTCTCGGAGCGGGGTCCCAGAGTGCCGTCCATGTTCACGGGATGGCCCAGGACCAGTTCCTCCGCGCCGTGTTCCTTGGCTAAAAGTGTTACCTGTTCCACCACGACCTCCTGCCGACGGCTGTTGATCACGGTGGTGAACCCGGCCAGCAGGCCAGTGGGGTCAGAAATGGCGATGCCGGTATGGGCGTCACCGTAGTCGATTGCCATAATGCGCATAGTGTAACTCCTTATGATAGGGGGATGAATTGTTCATCCACAGGATAGGACTGAGTGTCCGAATAGTGCCACCACTCGGCGGAATAGGGGCGGAATCCCGCAGCCGTCATGGCGCTTTCCAACAGGCGGGCGTTTGCGGCGGCAGTATCTCCGACGTCACTGTAATCCCGGTCTGCCAGAGCGGTGAAATCGTCAAAGTCTGTGGGCATGTCCACGGGCTGACCGTCAGTGGTGACCAGCGTCACGTCAACGGTGTTTCCCCGACTGTGCGAGGAAAAGCCCTTTTCCGGGTTTGCCACATAAGCGGGATCCGGACAGATCTCCCAGAGCCGGAACTGCGCGGAAGCAGGGCGGAAGGCGTCCCAGATCAGCAGGGAACAGCCGCTTTCCGCAACGGTTTCCTGCACCGCCGCCAGCTTCTGCACCGTACCGTACCGCAGGTAGGCGTCTGAAAAATCATAGATGGCCTGTCCGGTGAAGTTGTTGTCGGCGGCGTAGCGCAGGTCTGTGTATATATCAGGGATCCAGTCCGCCACACGGACAAAGTCCTCCGGTGCGGGGATCGACTCTGTTACCTCGGCAGGCTCGGAGCCTTCCTCCGGTTCCGCCTTGGCGCCGTCTCCTGACGCGGCGGGCGCGGGGAGCGGGTCAGCCGGTGCTTCCAGAGACGGTTCCGGCGTTGACGGCATGGGAGATTCCTGAAAAGCGCCGCAGCCAACAAGCCAGCATAGGAGGGACAAACTGAGGGGCAGCCAATGCCGATGCACCTGCTTCACCGCCCTTTCACACATTTTTTACATGGTATCATACCGCCCCTGCGGATGCAAGCCGGAATCTTACAGAAATTATCGAACATCTGTTTTTCTTGTTGCGGTTTGGCGGCAAGTTTGCTATACTATTTTTAATTGAGAAGAAAAGAGGGACACTGTGCGGATCTTAGGCATCGACCCCGGCTACGCCACCATCGGCTTCGGGCTGATCGAAGGAGAGCGGGCACAATACAGAATGGTGACCTATGGGGCCATCACCACCCCGGCGGGCCTGCCTCTGTCCAAACGGCTCTACCAGATCGACCGGGACATGGAGGAGCTTATCGGCCAGCTGAAGCCGGATGTGATCTCCGTGGAGGAGCTGTTCTTCAACACGAATATCACCACCGGCATCGCCGTGGCCCATGGCCGGGGAGTGCTGCTGTGCGCCGCGGAGCGGTGCGGCATCCCGCTGTTTGAGTACACGCCGGGGCAGGTGAAGATGGCCGTCACCGGCTACGGCAAGGCAGAGAAGCGGCAGGTCATGGATATGACCAAGCGGCTGCTGAAATTGGCGAAAACACCCCGGCCCGATGACGCCGCCGATGCGCTGGCGCTGGCGTTATGCCACGCAAGGAGTTCTACTTCACGGCTCCCGCAGATCAAGCCGGAGAAGGAAACTGTATAAGGAGAAAACTGTATGTTTTACTATCTGGACGGCACCGTGGCGGAGATCCTGCCGGGGCTGGCCGTCATCGACTGCGGCGGCGTGGGATACGCCTGCATGACCACCAATAACACCCTTTCCCAGCTGAAAAAGGGGGAAAAGAAGAAACTCTACACCTACCTGAACGTGGGAGAGAGCATCTTTGACCTCTACGGCTTTGCCACCCAGAACGAGCTGAACAGCTTCAAGCTGCTGCTGGGGGTATCCGGCGTGGGACCCAAGGCGGCGCTGGCCATCCTCTCCGCCAACACGCCGGAGGGGCTGGCCATGGCCATCGTCACGGAGGACGCCAAGTCCCTGACGGCGGCCCAAGGCATCGGCAAAAAGATCGCCCAGCGGATCATTTTGGAATTGAAGGACAAAATGGCGAAGGAGACCGCCTCCGGACTGGATTTCTCCGGCGGAAAGGGCGCGGCGGTCCCCGCCGTGTTTACCAGTAAGGCCACCGAGGCTGCCGCGGCGCTGGCGGTGCTGGGCTATTCCACGCAAGAGGTGCAGATGGCCCTCAAGGGCGTGGATGTGGAGAATCTGCCGTTGGAGGAGATCATCCGCCAGAGCCTGAAGAAAATGGTGAAGTGATAGGGAAGTGAAGCTGTGAGCATCGACTTTGGAAATGATATTTACGAGGAGCCCATCGTGGCCAAGACCTTTCTGGCGGAGGACGCCCAGGAATCCTCTCTGCGGCCCAAGACCCTGGCGGAGTACATCGGTCAGGAAAAGGCCAAGGAGAATCTGAGCATCTTCATTCAGGCCGCCCGGAAGCGGCAGGAATCTTTGGACCACGTTCTGCTCCACGGCCCGCCGGGACTGGGCAAGACCACCCTGGCAGGCATCATCGCTCAGGAGATGGGGGTCAACATCCGTATCACCTCCGGCCCGGCCATTGAAAAGCCCGGCGATTTGGCGGCGCTGCTGACAAACCTCAACGAGGGGGACATCCTGTTTGTGGACGAGATCCACCGGCTGAACCGTTCCGTGGAGGAAATTCTGTACCCCGCCATGGAGGACTACGCTCTGGATATTATCGTAGGCAAGGGGCCGTCGGCCAACTCCATCCGGCTGGATCTGCCCCACTTCACCCTGATCGGCGCCACCACCCGGGCGGGGCAGTTGTCGGCCCCGCTGCGGGACCGCTTCGGCGTAACGCTGCGGCTGGAGCTGTATACCCCGGAGGAGCTGTCGAAGATCGTCACCCGCTCCGCCGGAATTCTGAACTGTGATATTGTACCGGAGGGCGCCTACGAGATCGCCCGCCGCAGCCGGGGGACGCCCCGGATCGCCAACCGGATGCTCCGCCGGGTGCGGGACTTCGCGGACGTGAAGGCCGACGGCGTCATCACCAAGCAGGTGGCGGACGAGGCCCTCTGCGCCCTGGAGATCGACTATCTGGGGCTGGACCCGGTGGACCGGCGGATGATGGCGGCCATCATCGAAAACTACAACGGCGGCCCCGTGGGGCTGGAGACTCTGGCGGCCACCATCGGAGAGGAGTCCGTGACGCTGGAGGACGTTTACGAGCCGTACCTCATGCAGTTGGGGTTCCTGACCCGCACCCCCCGGGGCCGGTGTGTGACGCAAAAGGCGTATCAGCACCTCCATAAGCCCATTCCCGGCGGCGCTGCAGAGGGTCCGCTGATGGATCAATTGACCTTTTAGAAGCGTCATTGTGGGAGAGAAAACTTAAAGCAAACGATTTTCTCCATAATTTCACTAAAAATTTTCTGGTTTATTCACGAGAATTTTATATTTTGCTTGACATTTCAGCAACAAGATAGGTATAATACATTATGTGCAAAGTTCCAAATGAAAAATTGAATTTCCCGGAAGCATTGACCGATGAGGATTTGTGCCGTCTGGCTGCCAAAGGCAATCGTCAGGCGGAGGAGATTTTAGCCGCCCGGTATATCCGGTTGGTTCGCACCTGTGCCCGCCCGTATTTTCTGGCAGGCGGTGACAGTGAGGACCTGACACAGGAGGGAATGCTGGGGCTCATTAAGGCTGTGCGGGAATTCAATGGCAACAAGGATGCCTCATTCCGGACCTTTGCCGAGATTTGTATACGAAGCCGACTGTATTCCGCTCTGCGTTCCGCGGGACGGGAGAAGCATCAGGTGCTGAACCAGTCGGTCTCATTGGATACTCCCGACTTTGACAGCAATTCCTACACCTCTGGCACCAATCATCTGGCGCAGCGCGACCCTGAAGATGACCTTATTGACAGGGAGCATACGGCAGCCCTCTTATCCGGTGTCCGGAAACAGTTGTCCGAATTTGAAGCGAAGATCCTGGGGTACTATTTAGACGGGCTTTCCTGCAGAGAAATCGCCTTGGAAGTGGGCAAAAGCGCGAAGTCCGTGGACAACGCTGTGCAGCGTATCCGGCGCAAGGTGGCACAGCAAATCCTTTCCGGCGAATTCAGCTCACGCTGAACGCAATATATTTTTCTTTTCAAAGAGAGGGTAAAATCATGTACGAAGACAAGACCTTAGTGTGCAAAGAGTGTGGCCAGGAGTTCGTGTTCACCGCCGGTGAGCAGGAGTTCTACGCTGAGCGCGGCTTCCAGAACGAGCCCCAGCGCTGCAAGGCCTGCCGTGACGCTCGCAAGAACGCTGCCCGCGGTCCCCGCGAGTACTTCACCGCTGTTTGCGCTGCCTGCGGCGGCGAGGCCAAGGTTCCCTTTGAGCCCAAGTCCGACCGTCCGGTCTATTGCAGCGAGTGCTTCGCCAAGATGCGTGAGCAGGGCTAATTGAACGAACGATTCGTTTTGTTTCTTGCTGAAAAACAGCGCCTGTCGAAAGACGGGCGCTGTTTTCGCTTCCTGATCTGATGACGGATCACAAGTGTCACGATCCGGGTCCATATCTTTTCCGTGCCTGAAAATGCAAAATCATGGGGACAAGGGGGAAGCTGGGCGCTGGTGACGGATGAAATTTAAAGAAAACGCAGACTCTGCGCCGGATCTCACTTGCGGAATGATGAGATCCGCTTCTGATGATACACGCGGAGTACGTATTTTCCATAAAAAACGCCCTGAAAATGGCTGAAATCGGCAAATATTATTTTTTTCAAAAAAACCCTTGACAAATTCTTATTTTCAAGTATAATAATACCTGTTCGTGTGACACGAGCGAACGAATATAGCGGGTTTGTGTAAAGGTAGCACAGCAGACTCTGACTCTGTATGTGAGGGTTCGAATCCTTCACCCGCTGCCACAAAAGTCCTGAAACCACAAGGTTTCAGGACTTTTCTTTACTTTCCGGAATTGATTTCTTCCGGATCATTCCCTGCGTATTTTACACTTTTTTCTGAATTGCCTGTTCGACCAAAAACTGAATATACCCGGACTGCTTGAATGGCGAGTTGCTGTGTTTTTTGCGCGCGTGTGAACCGTTTGTCTGACGTTTTTCAACAGTGATCCAGAGCGGGTAAAGAGGCATCACAGATCTGCGTTACCGGCGTTCAGTTTTTCCTATATGGTTATTTGCCCGCGGCTGTGGTATAGTCAAAGTGGAACAACAACGATCCCAAATACGAGATCATTTTTATGAATTTTACGAAAGAGAGGACTGTGACCATGAATCGCGAATGCATTTTAGAGCAGGCCAAGCAGCATGACAGCTTTTATCTTTATGAGGAGGCCATCATCCGGAAGAATACGGAACAGCTGAAGACGGATTTCCCCGGTGTGACCTTCCTGTATTCCGTGAAATGCAACCCCTATCCGGAGGTTTTGCGCTGCGTACTGAATCAGGGCTTCGGCGTGGACGCAGCCAGTCTGGCTGAGTGCGTTATGGGCCAGAAGGCCGGTCTGGGCAAGGACATGGTGATCTTCTCCGCCCCCGGTAAGACCATGGCGGACATCCGGGGCGGCTTGGGCATCTCCACGCTGGTGGCTGACAGTGCCGCGGAGGTGGAGCGCATTCAGGAGGCTGCTGCGGAGCAGGGCGTTGTGGCGGAGATCGGCCTGCGGGTCAACCCTGACTTCACCTATACCGCCGATACCGGTGTCGCTTCCAAGTTCGGCATTGACGAGCAGCTCATCTATGATTCTATGAAGTCTTGGAAGAAGCTGCCCAACATCCGCATCGTGGGCCTCCATGCCCACCTGAAGAGCCAGGAGCTCAGCGCTGAGACGCTGAAGGGCTATTATCGGAATATGTTCCGGCTGTCTGTTTCCATGCGGGAGGCTTTCGGTACCCTGAAGTTTGTGAACCTGGGTTCCGGCATGGGTATTCCCTTCTGCGAGACGGATAAGCCCTTTGATACGACGGCTCTGGGTGCTGAGACCCAGCGGCTCATGGCAGAGTTCCAGGAAAAGCTGCCGGAGACCCGCTTCTACATCGAGACCGGCCGTTACGCCGTTGGTACCGCCGGTACCTACGTCGCCAAGGTGGTGGACAAGAAGGTCACCCATGGCAAGAACTTCGTGCTGCTCAGCGCCACGCTGAACGGCTTTGCCCGTCCCTCCATGGTGGCCATGCTGGAGCACTTCATGGGCAATGGCCACATCGCCGCATGGGAGCCGATCTACACCGGTGATCACTCCTTCCAGATGATCCCCCTGGTGGAGACTGCGGAGCGGGAGACCGTCACCGTGACGGGCAACCTCTGCACCGGCACGGATCTGGTCCTTTCTGATGCGGACATGCCCAAGATGGAAGTGGGCGACACCGTGGTGTTCCCCAACGCCGGCTCTTACGCCGCCGTTATCAGCCCCATGCAGTTTGCCTCTCAGCCCAAGCCTGCCCAGCTGTTCCTGCGGGCTGACGGCACTGTGGTGAACACGGATTTCTAAGTCTGTAAGCTCGAAAGGGCACGGCCCTGTTAAATAGCGTGATATTCAATGACCGGCGGAGCCAGCATAGCTGGCTCCGCCGAGTTTTTTATCAGTCAGTTCTTGAGGACTGCCGCCATGAGCCGCTCTGGAACATTTTCGGAACAAGACTTGCATTTTTCCGGGATTTGTGGTAGTGTAAGCACAGAATTTGAAAGATTTGCCCGGGCAAATCTTTTTTTCATGTGAGGAGAAATCATGGAAAATCACTTTGAGATCTGTATGACGGAGGACCAGCTTCGAGGTATCAGCTCCATCGGTCTGGCCCACATGGGGGATGCGGTGTTTGAACTGCTGGTGCGGGGATGGCTGTGTCAGCACGGCAAAGCCACCGGCAAAGGACTCCATCAGGCCACCATCCAGCTGGTACGGGCAGAGCATCAGGCGGCCTGTGCGGAAAAAATCCTCCCCATGCTGACGGAGGAGGAACTGGCTGTGTTCCGCCGGGGCCGCAACGCGCAGGTCCATTCGATACCCAGCCACGCCAGCCGTGCCCAGTACAGCACCGCCACGGCGCTGGAGGCCCTGTTCGGCTGGCTGTATCTGGGCGGCCAGCGCCAGCGGGCCAGCGATCTCTTTGACGTGATGATGGAGGAATAAGAAATGCCCTTGGACGCAATTTCCCTCCGGGCCGTGGTGGAGGAGCTGCGGCCCCAGCTTTTGAATCTGCGCATCGATAAGGTGCAGCAGCCCGCCCGCGATCAGGTGATCCTACTGCTGCGGGGCAACAAGCGGCTTCTGCTGAACGCCGGGGCTAATGCCCCCCGTCTCCAGCTGACGGAGCTGCTGCGTGACAATCCGGCGGAGCCGCCCATGTTCTGTATGCTGCTGCGCAAGCATCTGGTGGGGGCACGGGTGGCAGAGATCACCCAGCCGGGTTTGGAACGGCTGGTGCGAATTGAACTGGACGTGACCGATGATTTCGGTCAGCCGGGCCACCGGACGCTGGTGCTGGAGGCCATGGGCCGCCGCTCCAACCTGATCCTGCTGGACGGCGAGAACCGGGTCATCGACTGTATGCGCCGGGTGGACGCGGATATGTCTGCGTCCAGACAGGTACTGCCGGGGCTTTTTTACGAGCCTCCCGCCTCCACAGGACGGCTGCCCTTTTTGGAGGAAACAGAGGAGGGCCTTGCCGAAAAGCTGGCCCAAGTCAATCCGGAGATCCAGTTGGATCGCTTCCTGCTGGATGCCTATTTCGGTATTTCGCCTCTGATGGCCCGGGAACTCAGCTTCCGGGCCTGTGGAGAAACGGACGGACGGCTCTGCAATCTGGACGAAGCCGGAAGAAGCCGCTTTCAGGACGCTTTCTTTGCATTTGCAAACTGCGTAAAGGAAAACCGATTTACGCCGATCGTTCTGAAACGGGAGGGTGTTCCCTTTGAATTTTCCTCCCTGCCGGTGCACCAATACGGCCTTGCGGCGGAAACGGAGACCTTTGAGAGTTTTTCCGCTCTGTTGGACAGCTTTTATGAAGCCAAGGAGCGGCAGGAGCGGGTGCGGCAGCGGGGAGCGGACCTGATCCGCACCGCTACCACCGCCCGGGACCGGGTGCGGCGGAAGCTGGCCTTACAGGAGAAGGATTACGCCTCCACCCAGGAGCGGGACGCTCTGCGGCTGTCCGGGGACCTCATCACCACCAATCTCTACCGCATGGAGCGTGGGCAGAGCAAGCTGGTCTGCCAGAATTACTACGATGAAGATCTGGCGGAGGTCACCATTCCGCTGGACCCGCTGCTGACGCCCCAGCAGAACGCCGCCAAGTATTATAAGCGCTACACCAAGGCCAAGACGGCGGAGAAGTACCTCCGGGAGCAGATGTCTCTGGCTCGTCGGGACCTTGCTTACTTGGAGAGCGTTTTGCAGGAGATCCAGCAGGCGGAAACGGAGCAGGATTTTCTGGACATCCGGGGGGAAATGAGCGATGCCGGCTTCATCCGCAAGCAGGGGAAGAAGGTGCTCCAGCGGCCCTCCAAGCCACGGGAATTCAAAACCTCCGGCGGCTTCCGGGTGCTGGTGGGGCGGAACAACCGCCAGAACGACAAGCTGACCCTGAAGGACGCTGACTACCGGGATCGATGGTTCCATGTGCAAAAGCTCCACGGCTCCCATGTGATCCTCTGTACCAACGGCGGGGAGCCGGGGGATCAGGATATTACGGAGGCCGCAGGTCTGGCCGCCTACTACTCTCAGGCCAAGGACAGCGCTAACGTGCCGGTGGACTGCACACAGGTGAAGTATGTCAAAAAACCGGCGGGCGCCCGCCCCGGCATGGTGATCTACACCACCTACCGCACCGTCAACGTCACCCCGGCGGAGGACTTGGTGAAGCGTCTGCAAAACGGAAAATAACAGGAAAAAAGAGCACCGTAAGGTGCTCTTTTTTGTTGAATGGCTCAGGCTGTGTGAGGCGCGTGGCCGGTGTTGTCCTCCGTGTCGCGGAACAGCAGCGTGACGCACCAGAGACCTGCCAGCCCGACCAGCGCGTAGACGATCCGGGAGAGGACGGCGGCCTGCCCGCCGAACAGGAATGCGACGGTGTCAAAGCCGAACAGCCCCACGCCGCCCCAGTTCAGCGCGCCGACGATCACAAGGATCAGCGCAATTTTGTCAACAATCATATTGTACCTCCTGTGTGACAAGTGAACTGTCCGTAGTGTTTTCGTAAAAGACGGATTTTATTCATACCTTGCAAGGCAGATGCGTCTGCATTATAATAAAAAACGAAATTCAAAACAGCGAGGGATACCTATGGATCAACGATTTGAACAGACCGCCTTTTACCCGGCGGATATCTTACTGCCGCAGACGGCTGAAATGAAAAAATGGCCGGTGGTCGCCTGTGACCAGTTCACCTCCCAGCCGGACTACTGGCAGGCGGCGGAAGCAGCCGTAGGGGAGGCTCCGTCAGCCCTGCGGCTGGTGCTGCCGGAGGTCTATCTGAACGGCCCGGATGTGGACAAGCGAATTGAGTCCATCAACGCTTCTATGGACCGCTACTTGGCGGATGGCCTGTTCCGGACACTCTCGGACAGCCTGATCTATCTGGAGCGCACGCAGTCTGACGGCCGGGTGCGGCATGGTTTGATCGGCTGCGTTGATCTGGAGCAATATGACTTCACCTCTGGCTCCGGGGCGCTGATCCGGGCCACGGAGGGGACGGTGCTGGAGCGCATCCCACCCCGGGTACGGGTGCGGGAGCACGCGGCTCTGGAGCTGCCCCATGTGATGCTGCTGATCGACGATCCACGGAGAAGCGTGATCGAACCGCTGACAGGGGAGACCGGCGTCATGGAAGCCCTCTATGACACGGACCTCATGCTGGGCGGCGGCCATGTGAAGGGCTGGCGGCTGACTGATAGTCAGATGATCCGGATGGCCAACACCCTGAGCGCCTTGAAAAGTCCGGAGGCCATGGCGGATAAGTACGGCATGGCGGACGCGGCCCCGCTGCTGTTCGCCGTGGGAGACGGCAATCATTCTCTGGCCACCGCCAAAGCCTGCTACGAAAATCTGAAAAAGGTGACGCCGCCGGAGCAGTGGGCGTCCTTGCCCGCCCGGTACGCCTTGGTGGAGGTGGTGAATCTTCACGATGACGCGCTGACCTTTGAACCCATCCACCGGGTACTGTTCCATGTGGACGGCCGGGATCTGTGGGAAGCATTTCAAGCGTTCTACCCCGGCGCGCATACCGGCGGGGGAGAGGGCCATACGGCAGAGGTCTGCGGTCAGGGAATGGACGGCCTGTGGACGGTTCCGCACCCCAAAGCGCAGTTGACGGTGGGAACGCTGCAAGCCTTTCTGGACGCATATTGCAGGGACCATCCGGAGGTGCAGGTGGATTACATCCACGGGGATGACGTGGCCCGAAAGCTGGGCGGTCGGCCGGGAAATTTGAGCTTCCTGCTGCCGCTCATGGGGAAGGAGCAGCTGTTTCCTACGGTGATGACCGATGGCGTGCTGCCCCGCAAGACCTTCTCCATGGGAGAGGCGCGGGATAAGCGATACTATCTGGAAGCCAGGAGGATCCGATGAAGATACAGGAACAGGCCCCGGCGAAGATCAATTTGACGCTGGATATTTTAGGCCGCCGGTCAGACGGCTACCACGAGCTGCGGATGGTGATGCAGTCCGTTTCCCTTTGCGACACAGTAACGGTGGAGGAGACTGGCATCGGCTTCGCGCTGCTGGCGGACGGCTTCACGGTCCCGGCGGGGAAGTCCTCCTTGGAGCAGCAGGCGGCGGAAGCTTTTTTTGCCGCCGTCGGACGGCCCATGCCGCCCCTGACCGTGCATCTGGAAAAAACCACCCCGGCCTACGCAGGCTTGGGGGGCGGCAGCGCGGATGTGGCGGCGCTGCTGCGGTGCCTGCGCCGGCAGTATGCGCCGGAAATGCCCGTGGAGCAGCTGCGGGGCATCGGACTGACGGTGGGCAGTGATATGCCCTTCTGCGTTTCCGGCGGCACGGCTCTGGCGGAGGGCCGGGGGGAACGGCTGACGGCGCTGCCTGCCCTGCCGGATTGTTGGATCGTACTGTGCAAGCCGGAATTCGGCATCCCCACGCCTGCGCTGTTCACGTTGGCGGATGCCGGGACACCGAAAAACCGCCCGGATATCGACGGCATGATCCGCGCACTGTCTGCGGAGGATCTGGGCGGCGTGGCGGCACGGCTGTGCAACGTGTTCGAGGAATTTCTGCCGGAGGAATACCATGAGGTGTTCCACATCAAAAACCGGCTTTTGGAGCTGGGGGCGCTGAACGCCGCCATGAGCGGCTCCGGGCCGACGGTGTTCGGCATTTTCCGGGAGAAAACGGCGGCGAAGGCAGCGGAGACCGCCTTGAAGCAGTGCTATCCGCAGACCTATTTGGCAAAACCTGTTGGCGAGTTGGTATAAAACATAAAATTTCCGTCCAGAATCCAGATATATGAGAATTGTATCCGGAAAGGACGGAAATTTTTATGAAACAGCGGTTACATCCCATCGAGCTTACGTTGATGATCGTGGCGGCGCTGGCGCTGACCTCCGGGGCAGTGGCCCTTCACACCCAGAGCCAGCTAGCGGAAAAGGTGGTGCGGCTTCACGTACTGGCCAACTCCGATTCCGAGGAGGATCAGGCGCTGAAGCTGAAGGTGCGGGACGCCGTGCTGGAACAGGCCACGGAGACCCTCCGGGGAGCGGACAGTCAGGCAGAGGCCAGCCGCCGCTTGACGGATATCCTCCCGGAGCTGGAGGAAACGGCCCGTGCCGTCATCACGGCCAACGGCTATGATTACGGCGTCCGAGCGGAGCTGGCGGAAACGTCCTTTCCCACAAAGGAATATGACGGCTTTGCCCTGCCCGCCGGGGAATATCTGGCTTTGCGGGTCCTGATCGGAGAGGCGGCGGGGCAGAACTGGTGGTGCGTGGTGTTTCCGCCCCTGTGTACGGCGGCGGCCAGCGATGTTCCCACCGTCGCGCTGGATGCGGGACTGACGGATCAGGAGGTGGCCCTCATCACGGAGGCGGACGAGGGCTATATCCTGAAATTCAAATCAGTGGAGCTGTGGCAGACCTTAAAAGCAAAGCTGGCCAAGTCAAAACCTCCGGCTAAGCCGGAGGCTTGAGTAAGCCCTATAAGGGCTTTATGCGGACAAAGCCCCTTAAGGGGCCCGAAAAGATTTGCCGATCGCATTGCTTTCTCGGGCTACCCCTTAAGGGGTTTTTGTTATGCCTTGGTATTCTTGCTACCCGTAAACGGGTCTACGAATTCCTTGATGCTTATCTGGTCGGCTATTTGGTCCTCTTGCAGTTGATTTTGGATGTAAGCTTTAATTGCTTTTTTGTTTCGCCCTACTGTATCTACGAAATACCCTCTGGCCCAGAAATGTCTGTTTCCATACTTGTACTTGAGATTTGC
>CDZP01048025.1_pt1 | contig 141686 bp, 137 predicted proteins | sample 554941 | NCBI WGS metagenome assembly CDZP01 (sample SAMEA3182064, study PRJEB8094) | gut metagenome | biome: human; feature: gut; material: Stool; isolation source: human stools | place: Canada | collected 2013-01-28
ACGGGGCCGCCTACAGTCGACATCCATGTCGACAATCGGCTGACGCGGACATCGTGTCCGCTTTCCCCCTGCCTTTCAGCACTTTTCTAGAAAATATCAACATCCTCCGACAAACATCTTCGACATGGCACCGCATACGCCGGGAGTTCTGCGTTTTGGAAAGCTTTCAAAAAAACCAGTAGCCCCGGCTGGGTATAAGAATAAGCAGTGCCGTAAGCAGACGTCGGTACTTAGCGGTCGTATTGTGACCGCTTATGTACCGCTACGCTCTGCGACAGAGCGCGAGCGTGCCGCGTTTCTTATACCCTGCCAAGGGCTACGGGGATTTGATAGCATTTCTTTACTAACTTTCTATTTAGCAGGAGATTTCTTCCGGGCTTTCACAACATACACAATGGCGATCGCCACATCCGCACAGTAGATAAAACATCCGATCCCCATGAAGATGGCACCCGGCAGGGAGACAAGCCTTTCTTTGCGCATGCGAATACTGCAGCCGATGGAACTGATGCCGGTGAGCAGGATCGTCAAAAGATCAATGAGTACTGCCCACAGGAGAAAGCCGATGCCCCAGACACTCATGGCAAGTCCGATGAAACCCAGGATAAAGTGCATGATATAAGCAGGAATCTGAATTCCTTTGATGATCAGGTTCATCCGGGCAGCCTGCCCTGCAGTCAATTTTCCCCTGGCGGTCTGTACCGCATTGACGATTACGATGACAAAGGAATACAGGTTATAGATGACTGCGATGATAAGCAGGACAAGCAGGGAGATATCCGTGGTATCCTCTGGCAGTACGTCTACAAACAGGAAGAAGACAGCAAGAATCAATACATAAATATAAGGATAGATAATTACAGGTATCATTTTCAGATATTTCAAAAATTCGTTCATGACAATTCCCCTCTCATAATAACAATGCTTGTAAAAAAATGACAAAAAGAGTATAGCAAAAAAACATAAAATGTGCAAAAAAAGATATTGCTTTTTTGGAGCGCCGCGTATATACTCTCAACGATAGAAATAACAGGAAACACTGATAAATTCAGTGCTTGCGGTTGATTTGAAAAATGGAGAGGATATTATCATGACAAAGGATCTGACAAAAGGCAGCCCCATGAAACTTATCATCAGCTTTGCTGTGCCGTTATTATTCGGATTTTTATTCCAGCAGTTCTATAATCTGGTAGATACCATGATCGTAGGACGTTTCTTAGGCGTGGATGATCTGGCAGCAGTGGGTTCCACCGGCTCCATCAACTTCCTGGTCATCGGTTTCTGCATGGGTGTCTGCAATGGATTTGCCATCCCCGTGTCCCATAAATTCGGTGCCGGAGATTATGTGGGCATGCGCAAATATGTGGCCAACTGTGCCTGGCTGGGACTTGCCTTTTCCGTCATCATGACCGTGGTGACGGCGATCCTGTGCCGGGACATTCTGGTATGGATGAAGACACCCGCCAACATCATTGATGGGGCGTATAACTATATTTTCATTATATTTATCGGTATTCCCACGGTATTCCTGTACAACATCGTGGCAGGTGTGATCCGTGCAACCGGCGACAGCAAGACTCCTGTGGTATTCTTAGTGCTGTCTTCCATTATTAATATTGTGCTGGATCTGTATTTTATCATATCCCTGCACATGGGCGTGGCGGGGGCAGCCTGGGCAACGGTGATCTCCCAGGGAGTCTCAGGTGTGGCATGTCTGGTCTATATGGTGAAAAAATTCGAGATCCTGCGAATCCACAGGGAAGAATGGAAAGTGGACGGACATATGATGATGGTGTTGTGCGGCATGGGAGTTCCTATGGGGCTGCAGTATTCCATTACCGCCATTGGCAGCGTAATCTTACAGACTGCAGCCAATACCTTAGGTTCTGCGGCAGTTGCGGCCATGACTGCAGGCGGCAAGATCGGTAACTTCTTAGCCTGTCCTTTTGATGCCATGGGTTCCACTATGGCAACCTACGGTGGACAGAACGTGGGAGCCGGTAAATTGGACCGTCTTGGCAAGGGACTTAAATCCTGTGTACTGTTGGGGGCAGGATACTCTGTGATCGCATTTTTGATTGCAGTATTTTTCGGCGGTCCGCTGGCGCAGCTGTTCGTGGACGGCGGCGAGGCAGAGATCATTGCCAACGTGTGTGCTTTCCTGTTATGGAATACGGCATTCTATATTCCGCTTGCACTGGTGAACATTGTCCGTTTCCTGATCCAGGGTATGGGTTTCCCGAAATTCGCCATTTTAGCAGGTGTCTTCGAAATGATCGCCAGATCCCTGGCAGGCTTTGGACTGGTGCCAATCATCGGCTTCACCGGGGTATGCCTGGGCAGTCCCATTGCCTGGATCATGGCGGATGCATTCCTTATTCCGGCTTATTTCCATGTGAGTAAGGTGCTGCAAAAGAGGATGGTGCCGCAAACGGATGTCCCACAGGCAGTTTGACGATACGCCGGTCGTAAGTCACCAGACCGTTCACCTCTTCTTCCACATCGGAGAGCTGCGTATATACCGCACCGCTCAAGCCCTTTGAGATCAGAGGAAATAATTGTCTGGAAAATAACTGCTTCAAGGCAGCAGCCATCTCCTCCGGGGTGTCATATTTCTGATATCCGTAGACCCGGTCCACACTGGAATGCCCGTCGATGTGACAGGCGTAGCCACCATATTCCGAGATAACGAAAGCCCTTTTTCCATCCAATTTTACCTGTAACGGACGGAAGTAGTTATGAATACTGCGGAAATCCCCGCCTTTCTGGTCGAACCAGCCGCTGGCATGGTCTACCGGACGGGTGGGGTCTTTTTTTGCCACCATTTTCGCAATACGGGCAGCATCGAACTGTCCCCAGCCTTCGTTGAAGGGCACCCATGCGGCGATGGAAGGGACATTATACAGATGATCTATGGTGTCAAGACATTCCTGTTCCCAGCTTTTCCGGCCTTCTTCCGAACCACGGGAGAACAGCTCATAATGATTATCCTTCGTGTGGGCGGACATGTGGGGGAACAGTGTGGGCATATAGCATACCCAGGGCATATGATAGGTAGAGCCGCCGCTGACCATATCCTGCCATACGATCATGCCCAGACGATCGCAGTGATAATACCAGCGCAGAGACTCGAGCTTGATATGTTTCCGGAGCATATTGAAGCCCAGCCCTTTTGCGAGGCTGATATCATAGACAAAAGCCTCATCGCAGGGAGCAGTCATCAGCCCGTCGGACCAGTAGCCCTGATCCAGGATCCCATGGAGAAAATAGGGCTTGTGATTCAGACAAAACCGCAAAATTCCCTTGGAATCCTTTTCGACTGAGAAACATCGCATGGCAAAATAACCATCCACGGTATCCTCATCGGCGTTCAAGGTAAAAGGATACAGCCAGGGGTGTTCCGGGCTCCAAGACTTGAAATTTACCGGCTCCGGTGCATCAGCAGGATCCGTTGCAGAATAGGTGACGCTGGCGGGAAAAGAAAGCACAACCGTGGTATGCGTGAGCCCAAAGGAATCCTGTTGCTCAGAAATTTTACGTACACGCATCTGCGTGAGTGAACCGGTATTTTCCTGTGCGAGGGTTCCGTCGCAGGAGGGGGCACTTATCCGGAATTCCAGATGGTTGAACGGCTTCGGAGAACACAGAACGAAGGTTACGGAAGCCTTGTTGTACTCCGGGGTGATCTTATAATTGATCACATAGTTTTTCGGAACCCATTCGTACCAGACACTCTGCCAGATGCCGCTCTGGGCGGTGTAGAACATGCCGCCGCGGTTCAGGGTCTGCTTTCCCCTGGTGGCGTAACCGGTGTCGGTCAGATCCCGGACTTTTACATAGAGGGATACCGGATCTGCGTTTACATATTCTGTGATGTCTAAGGAAAAAGGAAGGTAGCCGCCACTGTGAGTGCCAAGCTTCTTTGTGCCGAGAAAAACGGTTGCTTCCTGATCTACCGCGTCAAAATGCAGAATGCAACGCATATTTTCCTCTTTTTGGGAAAGCTCTTCCGTGGAAAAAGAAAGTTCCCGGTGGTACCACAGGTACTCCGTGGGTTCCAGCCGTCTGTGAACTCCGGAAAGCAGGGCTTCCGGCGAAAAAGGCACCCGGATGGAACCCTGAGCGGTAAAATACGCAGAATCTTCCGAAGAACTACTCCCATCTGCGGGCGCAAAAGCATATTCCCAGAGACCGTTCAGCGTATGGTAATCCGTTCGTTTCATTTGCGGACGGGGATATTCCGACAGGATATCGTCATAGGAACCGGAGCGCATCATCATTTCACCCCAAGGAGTATAGAGGGGATGAAGGATGTCTTCCGGGTGCGCTTGATTCAGATTCGCAGCAGCATCTTTTAAGTTCATGCGAAAACCTTCTTTCCTAAAATAGATTATTTATAGTATACTACATTTAGAAAGCATAGCACATGAAAAATGATACGATTCTTTGAGAAAAAAGTTTAGATAAGCCATCCAGAGAATTAATTCTGAAAATATGAGGTAGTACAGATGAATATATTGACTGTTGATAATATTAGCAAAAGTTATGGGGTACGCAAGATTTTTGATGGAGCCTCCTTTTTCCTGCAGGAAGGGGAAAAGGCTGGAATCATTGGTATTAACGGAACAGGAAAATCTACTTTGTTAAAAATGATTGCCGGGTTGGAGGAGGCCGATGACGGCACCGTGATCAAGGCAAATCACTGTCTGGTGCGTTATCTGCCGCAGAATCCGGAGTTTGCACCGGAGGAGACGGTGCTGGAGGCAGTGCTGCGGGGCATCCGCGTGGAGGAAAACGCCGGAACCATTGAGACGGATGCCAAAAGCATGCTGACGAAGCTAGGCGTTACGGAATTTGATCAGCCCTGCGGGCAGCTGTCCGGCGGGCAGCGCAAGCGCCTGGCACTGGTATCGGTACTGTTGTCTCCGGCAGAGATTTTATTATTGGATGAGCCTACCAACCATCTGGACAATTCCATGTCCGACTGGCTGGAGGATCAGCTGCGCCGCAGAAAAGGTGCCATGATCATGGTTACTCACGACCGCTATTTTCTGGACAGCGTTACCGACAGAATCCTGGAGTTGGACAAGGGGAAGATCTATTCTTATGATGCCAACTATTCCGGCTATCTGGAACTGAAAATGCAGCGGGAAGAGATGGCACAGGCCAGTGAAAAAAAGCGTCTGAACATTTTACGGAACGAACTTGCCTGGGTGCAGCGTGGTGCCAGAGCCCGTTCTACGAAGCAGAAGGCGAGATTACAGCGTTTTGAGGAATTGAAAAATGTGAAGGGACCCGTGACGGACGGCAAAGTGGAACTGACTTCCGCAGCATCCAGACTGGGCCGTACCACAGTAGAGATCGAGAATGTATCCAAAAGCTATGGCGATAAAGTGTTGATCCGTGATTTTACCTATCTGTTCGGCAAGGACGACCGGGTGGGATTTATCGGCCCTAACGGCAGTGGTAAGACCACGCTGATGAAAATGATCCTGGGTGAAGTGGCTCCGGACAGCGGACATATTGAGATTGGGCAGACCGTGAAGCTGGGATATTATGCCCAGGAGATCGACGACACCATGATGCATCCGGAGCAGAGAGTCATTGATTATATCCGGGATGTGGCAGAATATATCACCACGGAGGACGGGCAGATCACGGCAGCGAGAATGCTGGAGCGGTTCCTGTTTTCCGGAGAAGACCAGTACGGACAGCTGGGAAAACTGTCTGGTGGAGAACGGCGCAGACTGCAATTATGCAAGGTACTGATGGGGGCACCCAATGTCCTGATTCTCGATGTAAACTATAGCCCCCTTTTTAAGTGTGCATAGAGTGTATTGAGTAACAAAATAGGTGTAAAAGGTACTGGATACACAAAAATATCGTTATACTGTGTATTGTGTAACAAGGGATATAATCAAAAAGATGACTACTTTTTTGTTTGGTGTATAGGTGTATAAATGAAAGGTAAAGTAAATGAGTGATGTAATAACATGAATATGATTAACATAGAGAATCTGACAAAGTCTTATACTGAGAGGAAGCTATTTGTCAGTGTAGCGTTTCCTTTACAGGAAGGAGAGAAGGTAGGTGGCATAGGTATCAATAGTTGTAGGAAATTCATGTTGATGAAAATTATTGCTTGAAAGTGATATGGCTGTAATGTCAACAGACTTTGTAAATTGAGTCAGATCGTGGCTGACAAAGAAGCGGCAGATTGTCTATTGAAAGAGAGCGGATAGAGAAACAGATTGCCCAGATGTTGGAATTTAGTAATGATTTATAGTAGAAACAATGCATCAGGGTTGTTTCCGCATACTTAATAAATAAATTTTTTGATTTACACTTAGTATAAATCTATGACAAGGGATTTCTGTTGGAGATATATTTAAATTGTTGTATAATGTTAAAAGAGAGAAATCTGTGAATTGATTGTTGATTTAGAGGAAAGAAAAAATGGCGCAGTTTAGAATAAAAACCAATGAAAATAAAATACTATGTCCAAACGAAATGGATAACGATGAAAAAAAGTTATTATATGAAAAGTGTAAAAATGGTAAAGTGAAACTTTTTTGCAATTGTAATGGAGTAAGTGAATATAAAGTGCGTAATGGAAATTGGGCAATATATCCATGCAGTCAAGGGAAACAAGCAGATCACGAGGATTGGTGTCCGAAATCGAAAGTATTCTTAGATAAACGTGAGTATAATGCAGGATTTTTGATTGATGATGAGACAGGGGAGGTACGGGTGCATTTATCAGAACCATTAATGCACCGGGATCAAAACAACGATGAGCCGGATGAAAATGCACCAAATGAAAATGTTCCACAAAATCATGGTGGAGGAGGTAGAAGATATCCTCAGTATCAGCAAGGAGAAATTACAATTTCTGCAATGATAAAGAAGATGAATATGCTCACATTTAAACATGTTGCATTTTATAAAGGAAAAAATAGTACAGGGTATCCTAAAACGGAAGTAATGATTAAGAAAATGTTTTGGGCTGAAAAGCGGACAAGGATAGGGGCTAGGAGAAAAAGCATTGCTGATTTAGATCGTCAAAAAGATGGTCTGGAATTTGTATACAAAGAATTAGCAGAGATACCTCCATATAAGGAAGAGGATGAGATTACACGTTTAGTAATAAAAGAAAAGAAAAATGGTAAGGCGTTATCAGTTCCTGTTTATACAAAAGAGTTAATTAGAGCGCTTGAAGAGTACGAAAATACATATGCGACTAATGATTTATCTAATAGAAGTATTATTTTAGCAGGATTTAGAGATAAGTATGCAATGTATAGCCTGCGATTTCTTTTAGTAAATGATTATGGATTATTTTCTGAGAGTAATTATGAAGTGCAAATGTATAATGCCATTTGTGAAATAATGAATCAAAATGGATTTAAGGAAAGAGGAGCATTCTTTTATAAACCGTTTGAGTATGGATATGGTGCATATAGAGATAAATATTTGGAAGATGGTATTATAGAATTTGATGGGACAAATAAAAAAATAGTTATAGAAGTTTATGGTAGAGATGATAAGGATTACTTAGAGAGAAAAAAAATTAAGTCCCAGATGCTTTCGAACAAGGATGATATATATATTTATATTCCATGGGAAGCATATCATAATGAGCCCTTACCATATATGAAAATTCGTGCTGAAATAGAAGGGGTATTAGAGGAAGTAAGTTCTCAATGATTGTTAAAAGAAAGTTAGAAAGAGGATTTACTTGATAAAGAAGCTATAGAAAATAGTTTCTCTTATTAAATACAGTATGTGATTGTGTATGCTGTACGAGAAATTATAACTGAAAGAGGCAATAGCATGAATCTGATCAATATAGAAAAACTGACTAAGTCCTATACCGAAAGAAAACTATTTGAAGATGCTTCTTTTTCGCTCCAGGAGGGAGAGAAGGTTGGTATTATCGGTATCAATGGAACAGGCAAGACTACGTTACTGCGGATGATTATGGGAACAGAAGAAGCAGAGGAAGGAAACATCACGGTTGCCAATCATGTGGTAATGCGTTATCTTCCACAGCATCCGGAATTTTCGCCTGAGAAAAGCAGTTTGGAATGTGTATTGGAAGGAAATGTGACCGAGGAAAACAGGTGGTCTATAGAAAGCGATGCCAAGGCAATGATGACCAGACTTGGGATTAAAGATTATTCGCAGCCTGCCGGACAATTGTCTGGCGGACAGAGAAAACGTCTTGCGCTGATTTCAGTGCTTTTATCTCCTGCGGATATTCTGCTTTTGGATGAGCCGACCAACCATTTAGATAATGATATGGCGGACTGGCTAGAGGATTATCTGAAAAAGTGGAGAGGTGCCTTGATTATGGTTACCCATGACAGATACTTTCTTGACAGCGTATGTAATCGAATTGTGGAGATTGATAAAGGGAAAATATATAGCTACCAGACAAATTATTCGGGATTTCTGGAACTGAAAACACAGCGTCAGGAGATGGAAGTTGCAAGCGAGCGAAAACGTCAGTCGATCCTGCGAGTGGAACTGGAATGGATACGCAGGGGAGCCAGAGCACGTTCCACCAAACAAAAAGCACATATTCAGCGTTATGAGGAGCTGAGGGATAAACAGGCTCCGGTACAGGATTCACAGGTGGAATTGAGTTCTATTTCTACAAGATTGGGAAAAACCACTGTAGAACTGGATCATATCTGCAAGTCCTATGGAGAGAAAAAACTGATTGATGATTTTTCCTATAATTTTTTGAAAGGGGACAGAGTAGGATTTATTGGCCCTAATGGATGCGGAAAATCGACACTGATGAAAATGATTGCAGGAATTATTTCTCCGGATTCTGGAAAAGTTATTATCGGTCAGACAGTCAAAATGGGATATTATGCGCAGGAGATCGCTTCAGAGAAACCCACGGATGAAACGGAAATAGATCTGTCCTATATGGATCCGAACCAGAGAGTGATTGATTATGTGAAGGATACAGCAGAATACATCCAGACAGTGGACGGACTGATGTCCGCATCAGTGATGCTGGATCGATTCTTGTTTCCGCCGGAAAAGCAGTACAGCCTGATTGGAAAACTATCCGGTGGTGAGAAGAAAAGATTGAACTTACTTCGAGTGCTGGCATCGAGCCCTAACCTGCTCATTCTCGATGAACCGACCAACAATCTGGATATCGCTACGCTGACCATACTGGAGGATTACTTGGATCGCTATGAAGGAATTGTCGTTACGGTATCTCATGACCGATACTTCCTGGATAGAACGATGAGACGCATCTTTGCTTTTGAGGGCGATGGAAAAATCAGACAGTACGAAGGCGGCTATACCGATTATGCCTTAAAAAAACAGGCAGAGAGGGAAGCCGAAGAAACAGAAACACCCAAGAAAGCGGAAACGGCAACCGGAGCAACACAAAAGGGACAGCGTACCCGCGGCCCCCAGAAGTTAAAGTTTACTTATCAGGAACAGAAAGACTATGAAACTATAGAAGCGGACATTGCTGCGCTGGAAGGGAAAGTAGAAAAGCTTGATAAGGAAATGGAGACAGCATCGACGGATTTTGTAAAATTGAATCAATTGGTAACAGAAAAAGAAACAACAGAAAAGCTGTTGGAAGAGAAAATGGATCGGTGGATGTATCTGGAAGATCTTGCGGCAAGGATTGCGGAGCAATAAAAATAGTTTGAAAAAGTGACCTCATGGGGTCACTTTTTTAGTGCCTGCAAATCTAGAAGGTGATAAATGGAGTCTTAGTATAAGGACATATAGAGACGAGGGGCAGAGATGATATAGGAAAGGAATTGCATGAAACGAAGAAAAGGGTACCAGGTAGAATATCAGGGAAAAAATATGACTCATGCACTATTTCGATGAAAGCAGGGAAGTGGCAGCAAAAGTAGTATCGGCACATCCAAAGGTAGCTGATGTGGATGGTGAGCTGTATGGTGTGCTGGAATGTAAAATCAGGGATCCTTTAACGGAAGAAGAAATCAAGATATTAAAAGACTTTTGGACAGGACAGATGAGTGATGGCTGGGGAGAAGGATTTGAACAGCAACCACTTACAGTAGAAGATGGGGAAATCTATATCAGCTTTTGGAGCAGAAAAAGTTTTTGGAGTGTCATGACAGAGAGAGAACTTATAGGGGAACAACAGGTACAGAATACGGAAACACAGATGCATATATAAAGCGGCGCTTATTAAAAAATAGGCGCTGCTTTTTTATGAAAAATAAAGGAGGATAATATTTTTATGGCAGGATTGTTTTGTAACAGCCCGGAACTGCAAAGACTGGAGAAACAGATGCGGCAGCCCCCTGGATATCGGGCGAGGGGACATGGCAGCATAGAAGACATGAGTGAGTGGAAGGAGATGGGAGCTTACTCTGAAATCGTGGATTATGTTATTGACCGTATGCACTTGGAATATTTGAAAAAAAGAATCAGTGAGATCTTCGATCAGACAGAGGATGAACTCTTTTTCTATGACAGTGACCACAAAAAAAGATTCTATTTATTATGGTCGGGATCGAAAGAGAATACGCTGTCCAGGTTACCGAACTATGCAGCTACTGTTTTTTTACTTTCTGCGGATGAAAAACTGTGGGAAAAAACACATAGGCAGATGTCTGATACCGGAATCTATTTTAATCAAGTTCGGTTGGGAAGTGTTACTTTGGAACAATATATTCTGTTCCATGCGGCAAAAGACGCTTATCACGGGACAAAGCATATCCGCCTGTCGGAATTGACAGACAGAGAACTGGTACCGGATGAGATATTGAGACTTATTGTAAATGCTTTTGTGATCGAAAGATATGGCATGGATATTGTGGAACAGAAAATGTGTGAAGAAATCCTGGAAGAACGGAATTACACAGTACTTGCGCAGAGCTAATAATGTCACAGTAGAAGAAAATACAAGGAGGAAGCAGTGTTAAGCAAAGCAGAAGTAGATGAAATTAAAAGAATGTATCCGCAGGGGATGAAAATCCGCTTGATTGAGATGCAAGGGGAACCTCAGATGCCGGATGGACTTGAAGGAAAGGTCAAGATGGTAGACGATGCCGGACAGATTCATGTGGCATGGAGCAACGGAAGCAGTCTGGCGCTGAATACAGAAAAAGATTATTTCGAAGCTGTTATTACGCAGGAATATTTAGATCAGAAACGTAGAGAAGCTATGGAGGAAAAACAGAATTCCAGAGAAAACCCCGAGGAAAGTGGCTCGGAAATAACCCAGAATATGATGTAATATAGGGAAGGAGCAAAGCTTGAACAGTATAATCAGTTGGGTCGGCGGGAAAAAGGCATTGCGGGATCTGATTTATCTGCGAATGCCACCGCAATATGACCGCTACATAGAAGTGTTTGGTGGTGGAGGCTGGGTATTATTCGGAAAGCCGCCGGATAAATGTATGGAGGTTTACAATGATTTCAATTCGAATCTTGCAAATCTCTTTTATTGTGTCAGGGAGAGACCTATGGCTCTCATTAAAGAACTGTCTTTTTTACCGTTGAATTCCAGGGATGAGTTTGTAACGCTACGGAAGTTTTTGACAATGGAGGAATTTAAGAGTGAACATCTTTCGGAAGAACTGGAGATCGCCACGCATTTCTTAAAAGAACCGGAGGCGGCGGAGATCCGTGACATTCTTATGGAGCGGGCGGCGGTGGGAGATGTGAAGAGAGCAGCGGCATTTTATAAAATTATCCGCTACAGTTACGGAAGCGGATGCACCTCTTATGGATGCCAGCCCTTTGACATCCGCAAGACATTCACAATTATATGGGAAGCAAACCGGAGATTGAAAGATACCGTAATAGAGAATAAGGATTTTGAGGCACTCATCCGTCAATATGACAGACCGAATGCCTTTTTTTATTGTGATCCTCCCTATTATGAGACAGAGGGGCATTACGAAGTGGTGTTCCGCAAGGAAGACCATGTAAGACTCCGCGATACTTTAAAAGGAATTCAGGGGAAATTCATGGTTTCTTACAATGATTGTGAATATATCAGGGAATTATACCGGGACTTTCAGATCGAAGCTGTAACCAGAATTAATAATATGGCACAGAGGTATGACAGTGGTAGTGAATTCCCGGAGGTGCTGATCGCTAATTATGACATGGGAGAGCGTAAGAAAAATCAGCCCAGGCAGATCAGTTTATTTGAAATGGGTGCAGAGGAAACTTCGATTTTATGGAGAGGAAAGGAGAAAGAATGCTCCAGTTAGTGGAAATGGAAGGAAGAGTGACAGAGAACGGGTGTATAGAGATTCCTATGACGGTACTGGATCAGACAGGGATCTGCACCGGTGATGCGATAAAACTGATTTACATGGCAGAGGAGGAAGAAGTTAAGAGTGCGGCAAAAGAATTTCTGCTTGTGAAAAATGATCAGGATGTAGTGGAGGAACTGGCAAGGGAGCAGCGTGTGTCACTACAGATCCCGGAGGAACTGTTACAGGATGCAGGGATTCCGATGGATGCAGATCTTGACATTGTGTGCCAGAACGGTCGGATTGTCATTTTTTCATCGGAGCTTTTGAAAGAAATGGAGATCCCGGAAGAAGTTATGGAAATCTGTAATGAACTGGGAATCTCAGAAGATAAGGTAAAGATCATATTGAATACTACGGAAGGGGGATCGGATGAAAAAACAGGTACATAAGCTGTTGGATGAAAAAGGACGAATTCTGATTCCGAAGGAATTTCGTCAGATGACAGAAATGGAATGTGGAGACATTGTAAAGCTGTCTGTGAGTGGCGGAAAAATTATATTATCCAAAGTAGATATTGTAGAAATGGGAAGTCAGGATCCGGAGACCATGGAAGCCTATGTGAATGCCGCAGTAAAGCAGTTGAACCCTGCAAAGCAGGTGGCACTTGCTGCAAGGATTTTGAAATTCGCACAACAGGAAACGTAGAGCAGGAATATTTTTCCAAACAGCGTGGTGGGGAGGACAGATGAAGAGAATAGATATTGTGAATGGAATCCTGTATTACTATGGAAATCCGGCTGGCTGTGTCAGTGGCGAAACTGCTATCCTCGATACCATGTTTCAGAAAGAGGAGCTGATACGTTTTTTAACAGAAAAAGGGATAGAGAATCCGGTATTCCGTGGCGGCGTATATGATCAACTATCGGAAGATAGTGGTACAGAAAAAACGATAACTATCGACAGAAAAGAGTCAAAAAAATTCAGGATCTATCAACTGGGACAGAAGAGTCCTGTTACGATGCGGTTTATCAGTCTGGCAGAGCGAAGGAAAAGAGGGTATGACAGACCGCAGCGAGGGGAATATGTTCTGGTTCATGAAGAGGAGATCGAAAAATTCAATCTGGAAGAAGTCTGGGAGAAATATGGACAGGCGGTTCCCGAAAACTTTGAGGGACATGCCTTGGCTATCTCGGACGTTATAGAGTTTGCGGATGGTGATGCCAGCCGCTTTTTCTATATAGACGCTGCCGGATATGAAGAAATTCAATTCTGATAAGGAGGAAGATTATGCCCAGAGAAAAGGCACCCCAACCCGGGGGAAAAAGCACAGAGAAAAGAGAACAGCCCAGTGAAGCACACAAGGAAGCAGCGCCGATGCAGCTTGAGGTGCGTATCCATTCGATCCGACCGAGTGACAGCATCAAGGGAACGGCATCAGTGAATATCAATGGAGCATTTGCTGTTCGGGGAATTAAGATTATCGAGGGAAGCAATGGACTGTTCGTCTCCATGCCCAGCTATAAGGCCGGTAATGAATACAAGGATATCTGTTTCCCCATCACGCAGGAGTGCAGAAAACAGCTTCATGATGCAGTAATAGGTGCTTACGAGCAGGCAATCACGCAGGGACAGGACACAGTAGCAAAGCATCACGAGATGCAGGCTCCCGAGGGGCAGGCTATCGAGATGAGTGGCATGTAACACAAACAAGCGATAGTAACAGAAACCAATAACAAGAAAATAACAAAAACAGGAGGAAAAAGAATATGGCAAAAATGATGAAGAAAGTAGCAAACGGAGTTAAGACAATGGTGGCGAGAGCAACTGGTCTTGTGAGAGACAAAAAGGGTGAGAACTATGTGGATACCGCAGTCAAAATTCTGATTGCAGTGGTTCTCGGAGCATTATTGTTGGCAGGTCTGTATGCTCTTTTTGGAGATGTGGTCATGCCCACGCTTACGCAGAGAGTTCAGGAAATGTTTAACTATGCGGGATAGGATGTTTCACAGACACGGAAAACAGTTACAGGATCGGACAATTCACGGAAAGAAAAGGAGAATATAGATGCCCGGAGAAATGAATACCAACTTGAAGGTAGAGGATTTACAGATGGATGTAATGATCACGGAGACATACCCCGGAAAAGGGGTACTGGCTCTCGCAAATGTTAAGATCGGAAACTTTGTGACCATCCGCAATGTCAGAATCAAAAAGGATGATTATGGATTCACGGTTGCCATGCCTAAGACAAAGGGAAATGCAGCGGGACAGTACCAGGATACGGTGTACTTTGCAAACAGGGAAGCGAAGGAAAAATTTGATCAGGTGGTACTGAAGGAATATGAGGACTATATCCACCAGCCCACAGCACTGGAAAGGAGAGAACAGGGCAGAGAGGAATGTGACGACTTGGAGGATCTTGAACAGGAGGAAGATAACAGCATGAATATGGATCTGTAATATGATCCGGCTGTTGTTTTTCTTTATGGCTCTGTTTTCGGCGGCAGTCATAGATCTGCAAAAGAGGATTGTCCCAAATTGGATGGTATGCCTGGTGGCACTGATCAGTATTGTGCCGCCGGGACGGCCCTGCCTTATGGGAATCCTGGCAGCCCTGCCGCTGTTCCTTGCAGGGATCACCATAGGAGGAATTGGTGGAGGAGATGTGAAACTGGTGGGAGCCTGCGGTCTGGTACTTGGTCTATACCAGACAGTCATAGGATTGATTTTAGCACTGAGTCTGTTAATTCTGTGGCATATAGTGGGAACTGTGACTAGCGGCAGAAAAGAAAAACAGGCGTATCCGCTGGTCCCGTTTCTTTTACTGGGAATGTTTATTAGTGTTTTGACAGGAGGATGAGAGAGCAATGCAATTGTTGAAGAACCGTACTGTGCTGGGCTTGCTTTGTATTGCAGCAGCCCTGCTTATCTGTTTTGTACTGACCCCGTTACTGAATGCCGGGATGTCGAAGAAGACGACCATTGTGCGTTTTACGGAAAGTGTGAAGGCAGGAGAAGAAGTTAAAAAAAGCATGCTGCAGGAGATCAAGGTGGGAGCCTATAATCTGCCGCCTGATGTATTAAGGAGCATTGCCGAAGCAGAGGGAAAATACCTGACGGCGGATGTGTATGCGGGGGACTATCTTCTGGCAGAAAAAGTATCGGAGGAACCCGCTGCGGAAAATCAATATCTCTATCACTTAAACGGAGAAAAACAGGCGATCTCTATTACCATCAGTTCTTTTGCGGAGGGACTGTCCGGCAAATTGAAGAGCGGAGACATTGTGTCGGTGATTGCCCCGGATTATCTTGGCAGTGGAGAAACAGTGATCCCGGCAGAATTAAAGTATGTGGAGGTCATTGCGGTGACGGCAAAGTCCGGTAACGATGCGAACACACAGGAGATGGAGGAAGAAAAGGAGTTACCCTCCACCGTTACATTGCTTGTTCGGCCGGAACAGAGCAAGCTGCTGGCAAGATTGGAAGCGGAAGGAGAAATCCATCTGTCACTGGTATACAGAGGTGACAGGGAAGATGCGGCAAAGTTCGTAGAAGCGCAGGATCTTGTGCTGGAGGAACTGCAGCAGGAAAACGGGGAGGAAGAGTCTTGAACTTCATGAACAATTCTATATTCCAGAGAAACAAAGCGTGTGAAAGAGAGGAAGAGAGTCCGGAAGAGGGCGGGGTGCTTGCCGTATGGGGAAGTCCCTCCAGCGGGAAAACCGTAGTATCCGTGAAACTGGCGGAACATCTGGCAAGGAAAAAAAGAAACGTTATCTTAATTCTTGCAGATATGATTACGCCACCTCTGCCTTACTTATGCGTTCCTTCAGATATGGAACAGGAGAGATCACTTGGAAGTATTCTTGCGGCAGCACATGTGACAGAAAATCTGGTAAAAAAGAACTGCATGTTCTATCGGAAGAGTGACCATCTGTCCATAATCGGAATGTTGAAAGGCGAGAATGTATTCACATATCCGCCTTATGAAAAAGAGCAGGCAGAGGAACTGATCCGCCAGGCAGCGCAGATTGCACCTTATGTCATTATAGACTGTACCAGTAACATTGCGTCGGATATTCTGTCTGCGGTGGCACTGATGGAAGCTGATACGGTACTGCGGCTTGTGGGATGTGATCTGAAATCCATCAGTTATCTGTCGTCCCAGCTTCCGATGCTTTTCGATCATAAGTGGGATGCCGATAAGCAGCTAAAGGTCGTATCCAATATCCGTAAACAGGATACCGGCAGCCATATGGAACAGATCCTCGGCAAAGTGGCATTCCAGATTCCCTACAGCAGTGAAGTAGAGACTCAGTTCTTAGAGGGTGAACTGCTGGGAGAGCTTGGCTTAAAGGAAAGCCGCGCATTTCGCAGAGAAATTGAGATAATCAGCAGGGAGGTGTTCGGAGTATGAAAAACAATCAGAACCTGTTCTTCGCTCCGGAGGAAACGGGAAGATCATTTTCGGATGTCTTAAAAGAAGTACAGGAGTATATCTCCAGCAAATATTCCACGCTTATGACAGAGAGCGGAAATGAGGAAGTAAAGCAGCAGATCAAACGGTATATTACAAAGTATGTTTGTGATTATCGCATCACGGTGACAGGAAAAACGCAGGAACAGTTGATCGATGAGCTTTACACAGAAATGGCAGAGTTTTCCTTCCTCACCAAGTATATCTTCGGAACCGGGATCGAAGAGATCGATATCAACTCCTGGAGGGATATTGAAGTGCAGTACAATGACGGCAGATGTGAAAAGCTGGAGGAACATTTTGAATCTCCGGATCATGCGGTAAATGTGATCAGGCGTATGCTTCATGTGTCGGGAATGGTATTGGACAATGCTTCCCCGGCAGTACTGGGACATCTGAGCAAGAATATCCGAATTGCAGTATTGAAAACGCCCCTTGTAGATGAGGATGTGGGAATTGCAGCATCCATCCGTATCGTCAATCCACAGAGCCTGAAAAAAGAAAACTTTGTGGAGAGCGGTACTGCAACAGAGGAGATGCTGGATTTTCTGTCAGCATGTCTGCGATATGGCATCAGTATCTGTGTGGCAGGAGCCACCAGCTCCGGAAAAACCACACTTGCGGGATGGCTTCTTACCACGATACCGGATGGAAAGCGAATTTTTACCATTGAAAACGGCAGTAGAGAACTGGCACTTGTCAGAGAAAAGGAAGGAAAAGTGACCAATAGTGTCATCCATACGCTGACAAGGTACAGTGAAAATGAGAAACAGAATATCGATCAGGATATGCTCTTAGATATGGCGTTACGTTTTAATCCGGAGATCATCTGTGTGGGAGAGATGCGGAGTTCAGAGGCATATACGGCACAGGAATCTGCCAGAACCGGACATACGGTATTGACTACCATCCATAGTAACAGTTGTGAATCCACTTACAGCCGAATGCGGACACTGTGCAAGAGAAAATATGATATGGATGATGAGGTGCTGATGGATCTGGTGACAGAAGCCTTTCCCATTGTGGTGTTCACCAAGCAGCTTGAAAACCGCAAGAGGAAACTCATGGAGATCATGGAGTGTGAGATCACAGCAGACGGAAAGAGAAAGTATAACCCGCTGTATCGTTATGAAATCACAGAGAACCGAATGGAAGGGGATCACTTTATTATTAACGGCATTCATAAAAAGGTATGTGGAATTTCGGAAAGCCTCAAGAAAAGATTTTTAGAAAATGGCATGCCGGTGGATGTGTTAGAAAAAATTGAGAAAGGAGGCGGGAAAACATGCTGACTTTACAGATGATTGCCTGCATCGGAATGATTGTGGGAGCATTTCTGCTGCTTGGCATCCGGCTAAATGACTTTACAGGGAACATTTTCCGAAAGCTTTTGAACAAACCCCAGGGAATCAGGGAAGAGATACTGGAAGAGACAAAGCAGAAGAAAAAGTCTTATTTACGCAGAGAAATAGAAGAAGTACAGAAGATCCTGCATAGCACAGGCAGGGAAGATTTTTTCCCGATGCTATGTACAATCTCAATGCTTCTGTTTGCAGCCGGAGCGTTTACGGCGGTAATGCTGGGAAATGTGTTCCTGATTCCGGTACTGGCTGGTGGGTTTCTGTTCCTCCCTTTCTGGTATGTGAAACTGACTGCCTCGCATTTCAAAAAGGATGTATCGGCGGAACTGGAGACCGCCTTATCGATCATCACCACAGCATACCTGCGCAGCGAAGACATTCTGACTTCGATAGAAGAAAACCTTGCGTATCTGAATCCGCCGGTGAAAAATGTGTTTGCAGATTTTGTGGCAAGGGTACGCCTGATAGACCCGGATCTGGAGGCGGCACTGGACGTGTTAAAAGAAACAATGGAAAACGAGGTGTTTCAGGAATGGGTGGATGCCATGAAAGCGTGTTTGTATGATCGGTCACTTAAAACCACGCTGACACCGATTGTTGCAAAATTATCGGATATGCGTATTGTGAATGCAGAATTGGAATATCTGGTAGTAGAGCCGAGAAAAGAATTTATTACCATGGTGGTACTGGCGGTGGGGAATATTCCACTGCTATATTTTCTAAATCCCTCCTGGTACGATACGCTCATGCATACCATCGCCGGACAGATTATGCTGGCAGTTACCGGCATCGTCATTTTTATTTCTGCAGCATGTGTCATAAAACTGACGAAACCGATTGAATATCGGACATAAGAGGAGGAATAGAAATGAAAATCATACTGTTGTTTGTATTTATCCTGACAGCATGCGGTCTGTTCCTTTTGTTGTCCGGAATTTTAAGACTGCCTACGTTGCGGAGCGGCAGGGCAATGGTGCGGGCCGGAAAAAAAGAAAAGAAACTGCAAAAGGTACTGGATACCTTTTACATGGATGGGGCGGTATATCTTGGAAAATACATAAGCATGAATGTCTATAAGAGGAACCGGATGCAGAATGTATTAAACGCTGCGGGATTCAAAATGTCGCCGGAAACCTATATGGCATATGCTTATTTGAAGGCGGGAAGTGTTTTTTTACTGATTCTTCCGGCACTGTATTTTTTCCCGCTACTGGCTATTTTCCTCGTTCTGTTAGGAGTTATGATCTACTATAAGGAAACGGGAAAAGCAGAGGAAGTATTAAAGGAAAAGAGAGAGCAGATCGAGGGAGAACTGTACCGTTTTGTGTCTACGATATCTCAGGAACTGAAAAACAGCAGGGATGTATTATCCATGTTGGAACATTATAAGGGAAATGCAGGAGAAGATTTCCGGAGAGAACTGGATATCGTGTGTGCGGATATGCGTTCCGGCAGCTATGAAGCAGCACTTACCCGCTTCGAGGCAAGAATGAATTCACCACAGCTATCGGATGTAGTCAGGGGACTGATCGGCGTATTGCGGGGAGATGATGGAGCCATGTACTTCCAGATGCTTACCCATGATTTCAAACAGGCAGAGCTACAGAGATTAAAAGCAAAGGCAGCAAAGATTCCGCCCAAAATCCGTGTTTTTTCATTTGCTATGCTGTTGTGTTTTCTGGAAACCTATTTTGCCATCATTGGATATGAAATCATAAAATCCATGGGAACACTGTTCTGATAAAAGCACAGGAAGGAGAAAAAATGAAGCGGGTTTGGAAAATTATGAGAGACAAAAAAGGGGAGGGATATATTGATGCGGCGGTTGTTGTGTTCTGTGTAATGTTTGTCATCGCCCTTGGGGTCAGGGTATTTCCTGTGTTTATCACGAAACTCCAGCTTGATAATTTTGCAGATGAACTGGTGAGAGAAGCAGAGATCAGTGGCCGCATAGGATATGAAACAACTGCAAGACAGAGGACACTGGAGGAGAAAATGGGGATCCACCCGACAGTAAGCTGGTCCAGACAGGGGAAGATTCCTTTGAATGAGGAAGTCACAGTGACACTGATCCTGCAAAAAGATCTGGGACTGTTTGGGAGGCTTGGTTCTTTTCCGGTTACCATGAGAGCCAGAGCATCGGGAAAAAGTGAGGTATACTGGAAGTGAGAAAACATGATCAGAGAGTAAGAAAACTGTTAGGGGGACAGGAAGGAAGCATGGCTCCGCTGGCGGTGGCTGCAGCAATCGCCATGCTGATTATAATTCTCGGTGTTTCAGAGTATATGCGTCTTGTGATTACAGCGGCAGGGGTAAAGGATGCCCTGGAATCTGCGGCTATTGCGGTGGTAAATGATAATTATAATGAAGTATATCACGGAGTCAGGGAAGGATATGACGCAGGGTATGAGCCGGATGATACAGGATTTATGGAATCCCTGGATTATGGGGATGTTTACGGCAGAATGTGTTCCCTGCTGGGACTGGAAGAAGACGGAGATGGCTGCGTGCGCCGTAATACAGCAGGCAGATTGGAATATCGGATAAAAAATCTGACTGTGAATGTTCATAATACAGCGCTGGCATCACCGGGAGGAACTTATTATGTGGAGGCAGGACTTACCATAGAAATACCGGTATGCTTTGGAGGAAAGATTGTGTCGAATCTGTCCATTCCACTGAGAGTAAGAGCAGCTTACAGGGAGAAATTTTAGTAAAATATTACAGATATCGTGATTGTTTATACATTCTCATAGACTTTTCAAAAGTTTTATGATAGCGTGTGAACTACGACAGATAAACGGAAAACAAAAAGGAGGGTATGCCATGAAAGATAAGACAAAAAAGTGGCTGGCAGTGGTAATACTGCTGGCAGTATGTGCAGGTCTGCTGTTTGGAATTCACAGGATGTTTTACCGGGAACCGGGCAGAGAAGCAGAGGGAGTGCAGGCTACGTCTCAGGAGACAGAAATCTATGTGGAAACAGAGACGACCGATGTGAGTGAGACGGAAAATCAGGAAGCAGAACCGAAGGAATCCCTTGTGATCGAGGCAGAGGCAGCAACTTCTGTAAGTGATACAGAACAGGAGATTCAGGAAACCCCGGAGAAGACAGAAGATGCAAAGCCCGGTGTACCGCCGGAAGTGTCGGAGGATACAGGAATAGATCAGCCGGATACACCTCCGGTCTATATGGAAGAAAAGGCGGAGCAGCCGACAACGGCAGAGAGCCAACAGCCTAAGACTGGAGATTCCAAAGATGGAATGGTATATGTAGAAGGGTTTGGCTGGATTAAAGATGAAGGAGCCGGATCGGGGATCTATGCGGGCGATATGTATGAAAACGGGAATAAGATCGGAATCATGGATTAAGGATGAGAAAGCAGATGCGTAGAAATACGATCTGCTTTTTTCGTGAGGAAAAATAAGATGAAATTTATAAAACAAGGACTTTTTCTGCTGGTATTTCTGCTTACTGTGAGCATTCACATAACGACTTATGCGGCCGGAGAAGGGAACATTGATCATGGCGGTGGAATGCTGGGAGAAGGAACTGGTATTAACTTTTGGAGCAGTCATGACGAGGGAGTGCGGGTGACAGTGGTGCGGGCCAGTGACGGTGCAGTCGTGTCAGCATCCATTGATCTGACCAATAAGCAGCCGACAGACATTCGAGTGCATTTCGGCAAGGTGAGCAAAACGGCATACCGGAATGGAACGGGACTGTCTGCATGCATGGGCGGTTATACATTTTATAATCCGGCACAGCATCTTCCCCAGATTATCAGCACTTCAAACGGTGGGGCAAATCTTACTGCTATCAAACAGTATTTCACAGACGAGCAGGTTATCAGAGCCATTGCCGGATATGTAGGCATGGACTTTCAGACATTGGTAAACGGTGAGTATAAGTTATTGCTGGAGCCTGTGGCTTATGTGACCTTTGAAGGAGTCAGAACGGCATTCACAGCTACAGAAGCAGCAAAATACAACCAGTTAAGAGGCGGCATGATTCGTAAGAAGATGCCGTCTCTTTCTCATAAGAACCTGCCACTGGCTATGTTTTTGGAGATATCGGATCTGGGATATCCGGCATGGAGCGGCTCCAGAACGGAGAAGGCAGGCGATGAAGATATCATCCGGGCATTGGGACTTGGTATTGTGAGATTTAATGAGACGATCACACCGGAAGTCATTCAGGCAGATTACACATACCGTGTGGATACTGATGTGATAACGGCAGTCACAGTGAGCGGAGGACAAAGCGATCCGGACAATTCTGTCAGCGTGACATTTTCTATTTTAGGAAGAAATTACAGCGTTGGAAATGTGTATTACCCGGAAGGAGGACAGCAGCTTGTGTGGGTCAAGTGGCATACGCCACAGACGGAGCAGCACCTGACAATCCATGTAACGGTCAGCGGTGGAGGTACAGCAAGCAAGGGAACTATCAGTGCAAACATTGTGAATCTGGATCAGAATCCACCACCCAATCCCGTGGCAGATGACAGAAATGATGCTTATCGCAGGGAAAATGCAATAGTACCGGTCAATACAGAGAAAACAGAGGCAGCATGGAGTGTATGGAGTCCCTGGTGGAAAGAAACCTGGGTATGGCATAGTGACTGGAATTGGGAGGATGACGGACATTCGGGGGACTGTGCAGCAGGATGTACGGAAAAACATGGGCACTGGGAAGACGATGGAGAATACAAGGATGAAGGCTGGTGGGAGTTTGCCGAGGATCATTATTCGGCGTCTCTGTCTGCAACAATGGAACTTGTTACAGATGAAACATCTCCCACAGCGGATGGAAGTACGATAAAGAGCGGGTATGGAGTCAATGTGTTTGTAAACACAAGAGCCTCTACCAGCCAGTCATCAGCAACAACTGCTCCGCAGACAGCGGTCAGCTATTTTCCGGAATTCTATTATGAACGATACTGGCGGTTGCTGGATAGAACAAGAAACGGTTATAGTGCGGTGTTTGAATTTCAAAATAACAGATATTCCACTTACCGCCGGCGGACACATTTTACTCCCATCTGGATGCCGGATGGGGAATATAGAGTCTATACCTATCTGCTTGACTGCTGGACACCGGACGGAATGCTATCCAGGAATCTGACAGATTCGGTGCAAATAACAGGAAACCTGTGGGAAGACTGGCATATTGCACCGCAAAATATTAGATAGAAGACTGAAAAATACATGCACGGAAAGGAAAAGTGAATGAAGAAAAAGAAATGGATTATGACAGTATTCTTAGTGCTGGCACTTACGATGCTGTTTGGAATGACGGTATGTGCTGCGGGCAAAGGAGATGTGGCCGGAGCCATTGAGAAAACATGGGAGGATGCTTCCGAACAGATCAAAACGGTCGTCAACAAGGTAGTATTTCCAGCAATCGACCTGGTACTGGCTGTTTTTTTCTTTGTGAAATTGGGTACGGCATATTTTGATTACCGGAAGCAGGGGCAGTTTGAATGGACAGCACCGGCGATTTTATTCGTTTGCCTTGTGTTCACACTGACAGCCCCCATTTATATTTGGAAAATTCTTGGAATGTAGAAATCATACCTGAAAAGAGGTGCAGAATGACATTTTTTGAAAGTGAATTAGAGAAGATCCTTGGAAAAAGCTCTCTGTTAAAAAATAAAAAATATCTTGGGAAATGCTGTTATGGAATTCTGGACGGAGACATCAGAGCAAAGGTAGAATTCAAGGATAGACAAGTGACGGATAATTATTCCGGCATCTTGGTGACGATCCTTAACCGGAAAGAAGGTCCTGTGGATACGGTGTATCTGTCTTTTTCCGAGATCCTTGGAAAGAAACAGGTGAATAACCCGAATTTCCGTGAGGGTGTAATTCCCCATATATGGACAAACGAAGGCAAAGATCAGTGGTATGCATATCAGCCGGTGAAAAGTGATTACCGGAAAGTGACGGAAAAAGTCGAGGATTACCTGTCTGTATTTTTGGAAATGGACATAACAGAAGAAATGCAGGAAGGAGCAGAACAGAAATTAATTTAGGGCAGGATCGGGGAAAGAAGGTGTTACATGTTTATATTTGATTTTGCCGCAGATACGGTATTGGATCAGATCATTGACTGGCTGTATGGTAAGATCATTGGCTTTCTCAATGATTTTTTTGCAATGATGAACAATATGGGGGTGGAACTATTTGAACTACCCTGGGTAAATGCAATTACCACTTTTTTTGGCTGGCTTGGCTGGGCGTTGTTTGTTGTTGGCTTGGTAGTGGGAGCTTTTGAATGTGCCATAGAGTACCAGGGAGGCAGAGGTAGCATGAAAGATACCGCCCTAAATTATATCAAAGGATTTATGGCAGTCAGCCTGTTTTCTGTACTTCCTATCAATCTGTATTCCCTCAGTGTGTCACTACAGAGTTCCTTTGGATCAGCACTGTCTGGAATTACCAACACGGAAAGTATCGGCATGACAGCACAGGAGGCATTGACAGCGGCAGTTCTGTCGGCAATGGGAGATCCGATTGTACAGATATTCTGTGTAATCATGATGGGATATGCAGTGATAAAAGTATTTTTCGGAAATCTGAAAAGAGGAGGAATCCTTGTAATTCAGATTGCAGTTGGGAGCCTCTATATGTTTTCTGTTCCCAGAGGATATATTGATGGTTTTACCCAGTGGTGCAAACAGGTCATTGGAATCTGTCTTACCGCCTTTTTGCAGGCAACCATACTGACAGCGGGACTTATGATATTCAAAGATCATCCATTACTGGGGCTTGGAATTATGCTTTCTGCTGCGGAAGTACCGAGAATTGCCGGACAGTTCGGAATGGATACCAGCACCAGAGCAAACCTGATGAGCGGAGTCTATGCGGCGCAGGCAGCGATCAACATATCCAAGACAATCGTGAAAGTAGTGGCGGCATAAGGTGGTGCAATGGAGAAAAAACTGGGAAGTCTGTTTGACGGGATCGGAGGGTTCCCGTTAGCAGCAAAAAGGAATGGGATAAGACCGATATGGGCAAGTGAGATCGAAAAGTTCCCCATGGCTGTGACAAGATACCGTTTTCCAAAAATGACACACATGGGAGATATTACAAAATTACATGGAGAAAATCTTCCGGTGGTAGATATTATAGCCGGAGGTTCTCCCTGCCAGGATCTGTCTGTGGCCGGGAGACGTGAAGGTCTTGCAGGGGTGAGGTCAGGTCTATTCTTAGAGCAGATACGGATTGTGAAAGAAATGAGAAAACAAGAGGAGAGGAGGCAGCGAAGCAGTGGAAGGAGAGCAGATGTCCCTGTTCGACCTCGGTATATGGTCTGGGAAAATGTCCCCGGAGCCTTCTCAAGTGGAGAACCTAAAGGGGCAGATTTCAGAAGAGTCCTCGAAGAAGTCTGTGGTATATCGGAGAAGTCCGTATCTATACCTAGACCGCCGGATGGGATATGGACTCCTGCCGGGATTGTGCTGGGATCGGGATTCTCTGTTGCTTGGAGAGTACTGGACGCTCAATTTTGGGGAGTCCCCCAGAGACGGCGTAGAATCTTCCTTGTCGCAGATTTTGGAGGCTATAGTGCCGGAGAAATATTATTTGAGTCCCAAGGCGTGTGGAGGCATTATCAGGAGAGCAAAGCATCGAGGGAAAAAACTGCCCAGGCTTCTGGAAGAGGCTCTTTTACAACAGCAGGAATAGGTGCAATAGATGAAGAACCTTACTGCATTGCGGGAAATATTATAAACAGACAGGACAAAAACGGCGGCAATGGCTGTGGCTATCTGCAAGGAATCAGCTATACACTCACAGCAACGGATCAGCATTGTGTAGCGTATATGGATGATCTGCCGGAACTTTATCAGAATGTGATCGGAGCCTTGTGCGCCAGGGATGAAAAAGGAGTAAACAGCACCTATGTCTCACAGGATAAATGTATCGTCAGCAGGAGAAAAAGAGTGAGGAGAATTACTCCGCTGGAATGTGAAAGACTCATGGGTTTCCCGGATCACTGGACAGACATTCCGGGGGCCAGTGACGGCGTAAGATACAGAGCCTTGGGAAACAGTGTGGCAATACCGTGTGTGGAATATATTCTAAGCGGTATTGCTTATTTTTTGGAAAAACAGGAGGAAGAAGATGTACATATATCCGGATAATCTGAAAGCAAAAGCAACCATGTGGCTGTGGGAGTTAAAAGACCTTGCAGTGATAGGAATCCTTGTATTGATTTCCGTGTTTGGATTCGCTTATGCAAAACTGTGGTTCCCGTTGATTTTTGCAGGAGTATATGCATTTCTTACCATACAGGTGGAGGACATTTCCATTTTGAAATTTATCCGGTATGCCTGCGCTTATTTTTTAGTGGAACAGCAAAGTTTTGAATGGAGATACAGGGGGATGGTTGCAGATGAGTAAGAGAAAAGAAGAAACAACACAAGAACTGCTGGGAATCAAAGAAATATTGGAGTATGGAGTACGCACTTACAGAAAGGAAGAACTGGCATACTTTCTGATCCAGCCGAGCAATTTGTCTGTGCTGTCTGAGGAAAGTCTGTCGGCAAGAATCTATGGACTGATGACGGTATTGAAAGGGATTACGGAGATTGAAATGATGTGTTTAAATTCCCGTGAAAACTTTGAAGACAACAAAAGATATCTGAAGGAACGTATGGAAGAAGAAATAAATCCGGCCGTAAGAAAACTGTTGGAACTGGATGCCGGACATCTTGACCGGATACAGGTGCAGATGGCGACGGCAAGAGAATTTCTGCTCATTATCCGCATGAAAAAGCAGAAAGAAAGTGAGATGCTTTCCTACTTCAACCGTATTGAAAAGATGCTGGTGGAGCAGGAATTTAAAGTAAAAAGAGCAGAAGAGGAGGATATCAGGAGGATCCTTGCCGTCTACTTTGAGCAGAACGTTACAACGGAAAAATTCGAAGAATTTGATGGAGAGAGGTGGATAATCTTAAATGACTAACAACAGAAAGAAAAAAGTGCAGACAACAGAAGATGCTAAAGTGAAGGGATTTTTAGATATGATCGCCCCATCCGTCATCCAGTTTTACACAGATCATTATATCTGCGGAAATACCTTCCGTTGTGTCTGGGCGCTCAGGGAATATCCGACAGCAACAGATGAACAGGCAATCCTGCGGTATCTTGGTGAAATGGATGGCGTGACACTGCGGATCTACACAAGACAGGTGACTCCGGCAGAGGAAAAAAGGATCATTAGTAATGCCGCAAATAAGAACCGCATGAAACAGGGAAATACCGAAAACTTACAGGAAACGGTGACGGCTGCACATAATTTACAGGATGTGACAGACATTATCGCATCCATGCACCGGAACCGGGAACCGTTACTGCATACGGCAGTATACCTCGAACTGTCAGCTACGGACATGGACAAGTTAAAACTGTTGCAGACAGAAGTGTTAACCGAATTGATCCGGTCCAAGTTAAACGTGGACAAGCTGTTGCTCCGCCAAAAGCAGGGATTTGTCTGTGTACATCCGGCTGGCAGAAATGTCTTTTTTGATCAGTTTGAGAGAGTACTTCCTGCGTCCAGTGTGGCAAATCTGTTCCCGTTCAACTATTCCGGCAAGACGGATCCGCATGGATTCTACATTGGGCGGGATAAATTCGGAAGCAATGTTATTGTAGATTTTAACAGGAGAGCAGCGGACAAGACCAATGCCAACATCCTCATTCTGGGAAATTCCGGACAGGGAAAGTCCTACCTGTTAAAACTGATACAGACGATTTTCAGGGAATCCGGAATGAAAGTTATTTGCCTTGACCCGGAACATGAATATGTGGAACTGACGGAAATTATGGGTGGATGTTTTGTGGATTTGATGAGTGGGGAATATATCATCAATGTCCTGGAACCCAAAACATGGGATGAAAATGGCAGCCCGGAGGACGCAGAGGCTCCGGAGGCGTTCCGATGCTTGTCCAGACTAAGTCAGCATATTTCCTTCTTAAAAGATTTCTTCCGAAGCTATAAGAATTTTACGGATAACCAGATCGATACCATTGAGATTATGTTGGAGAAGCTGTATGAAAAGTGGAATATCCGGGATAACACAGATTTTGGGGAACTGACACCGGAGGACTATCCGATTCTGTCGGATCTGTATGATCTGATGGAAGAGGAATACAAGCACTATGATCCGAAAAAGAAACAACTGTATACAGCGGAACTTTTACAGGAAATCTGTCTAGGACTTCACTCCATGTGTAAGGGAGCGGAGTCTAAATTTTTTAACGGATATACCAATATTACGGATAACAGCTTCCTGACCTTCGGGGTAAAGGGCCTGCTGCAGGCAAGCAAAAATGTAAAGGATGCCATGCTATTCAACATTCTTTCCTATATGTCGGATGCCTTGTTGACCAACGGACATACCGCAGCCTGTATCGATGAACTCTATTTGTTCCTTACCAACCTTACGGCAGTAGAGTATATCCGCAATTTTGCAAAGCGTGTGCGCAAGAAGGACAGTGCGGTCATTCTTGCCAGCCAGAATCTGGAAGATTTCAATATCGATGGGATCCGGGAGTACACAAAGCCACTTTTCTCGATTCCTACCCATGCTTTTTTGTTTAACGCCGGAAATATAGATGCCCGTTTTTATATGGATATGTTGCAGCTTGATAAGAGTGAGTATGAACTGATCCGCTATCCGCAGAGAGGAGTGTGTCTGTATAAATGCGGTAATGAACGCTACAATCTTATGGTTCATGCACCGGAATATAAGGAGAAACTGTTCGGGACAGCAGGAGGAAGATAATGGGCCGCAGGGAGAACAGAGAAGGGAGGAAAAAACAGTAAGATGGATATGCGGGATCAAAAATTCGGCATAGAGATCGAGATGACAGGGATTACCAGGAAAATGGCAGCCAGCGTCATAGCGGCTTATTTTTCCAAACAGGCACAACATGTTGGTGGCGCTTACGATGAATATATGGTTAGGGATACTTCCAACCGAAAATGGAAAGTCGTAAGCGACTCCAGCATTATAGCGCAGCGAAAAGATGGGGGCTATGCAGATAGAGAATATAAGGTGGAATTTGTGTCTCCTATCTGTGAGTATGCAGATATCCCGGTGATACAGGAATTGGTGCGGCAGCTTCGTCATGCAGGTGCGATTGCAGGGAACAATACGGGAATCCATGTACATATCAATGCGGCTCCTCACGATGCCAGATCATTACGGAACATCACAAACATTATGTACAGCAAAGAAGATCTGATTTACAAAGCTTTGCAGGTAAATGTAAGAAGGGAGCATAAATACTGCAAGAAGGTAGAAGAAGTTTTTTTGCAGGAATTGAACCGTAAGAAACCCAAAACACTGAAGGAAGTAAGTGATATCTGGTATGGCGGTGATGACGGAAGTGACTACCATTATCATGAGAGCCGTTATCACTGTCTGAACCTGCATAGTGTGTTTCAAAAAGGAACGATAGAGTTTCGTCTGTTTAATTCCACAACCCATGCAGGAAAAATAAAGACTTATATTCAGTTCTGTCTGGCGATTTCCGCACAGGCACTCAACCAGAAATCGGCCGGGCGGATCAAGACGACCAGCACCAATGAAAAGTATACGTTCCGGACCTGGCTGTTGCGTCTGGGAATGATTGGGGATGAATTTAAGACAGCGAGGAGGTTCCTGTTAGAAAATCTCGAAGGAGGAATTGCCTGGAAAGAGCCGGAACAGGCATTGCGGCAGAAGGAAAGGCTGCGGGCATTGAAGGAGAAAAAGGAGCAGGAGCCGGTGAGGACAGAGAATGCGGAAGACATGCCGGAAGAAACAGAAGGACTTCACATGAATATGTGAAAACAGCAGAATGGAGAAAAAAGATGGACATGAATGGAAGAAAATATATTGCCTACGGATCCAATCTGAATCGTGAGCAGATGGCACAGCGCTGCCCCGATGCAAAGGTAATAGGAAGTGGAATGCTTAAGGACTATGAACTGCTTTTCCGTGGGTATACCGATGCGGCGGTTGCCACGGTAGAATCGAAAGAGGGAGAAAATGTGCCGGTTTTAATTTGGGAGATCAGCCCAAGAGATGAAGTTAATCTGGATCGGTATGAAGGCTATCCCAGACTGTATGGCAAACAGATGTTAGAGGTGGAGGTAGAAGGCGGCTGTGAAAAAATGATGGCATATATCATGAAAGACGGACCTGCCATGGGAATTCCGTCGGGGCGTTATCTGAAAACCATACAGACGGGATACAAAGAGGCTGGGTTTGATGAAAATGTGCTGATGAAGGGAGTGAGAAAAAGCATGGATCGGATGATGCAGGAACTGGAAGAAGGAAGTATGGGGGAAGAGGAATGCGGCCAGCAGCAACTGTGATGACAAAGATAGTGTTAGCAGGCATCGGGCTTCCGGTGATCCTTGTGCTTTTATGCTATCTTAGTCTTTCTTCCGGAGGAGCAGATCATAACCGTGCGGCAGTGCATCTGGCGTTTGATGGAGGAGATATTCCGAAAGGAATGTCTCCAGACTATCTGGAATATATCCGTCAGATGCAGAGGAGTTTTGAGGAACTGGATGTGGTGCTGGATCATCTTGATGAAATGGCAGAAGAAGGGAAAATAGACAGATATCTGGTCAAGTCTGTTTTTTATGCTCTGTATTTCGGCGCAGACCGGATTTGGCTTTCCACAGAACGCTATATGCAGTTCGCAGATTGCTTTGTGAACTACGAAGAGCGGACGAAAACGGTATACCATGAGGATGAAACAACCACGCAGGAAACCTATACGGTGGTAATTCCGATCACGGAAAAGACAGAGATCTTTCAGAAGCTGGCGCAGAATTATGGAAGAACGGCGACCTATGAACAGCAGTCAAACGCCATGAATATCTGGTATATAGCAAGGTATGACAGACAGGCTCCCATGGAAGGGGATGAATTTAGCGGCTGGGGAAGCTGGAATGCGGCAGGAAATATACAGACCTATGACCTGGCGATGAATGAAACGGCAGGCGAAATCGTAAGGCTTGCCATGTCGAGACTGGGGGATCCTTACTCACAGGAACTTCGAGGTTCGGGAGAATATGTGGACTGCAGTTATCTGACGCTGTGGTGTTACCGACAGATAGGAATATCCCTGCCGGGAACGGCGGCCGAACAGGCGAGGTATCTGGAGGAACATTGTCTGACGGTTGCAAAGGAATCTTTACAGCCGGGAGATCTTGTGTTTTGGAGTTATAAACCCAATGGACGATACAGAAACATTACACATGTAGGGATCTATGTTGGAGATGGCATGGTTGTGGATGCGTCCAGCTCCAAGAGAAAAGTGGTATACCGGAGCCTGTTTGACAGTGACAAACAGGTGATGTATGGGAGACCACAGTAACCATTTTTGATGCCATTGGCATCTGTTTTCCACTGGGAGGAGCCTATGAGAGCAGCATTTCAAGGGAAGGAACCGCAGATCTGTGCAAAAGAATGTACCATCGAAAAGATCATCGTGTTACCTGTGCAGCAATATGAGAAATTTACGAAAAATCTTTTGCAACGATATGATTTCATTGCAGAAAACCTGAATCTGATGGGAATATCCGGAGATACATGGAATTGTATTCTGGTAACGGCAAGAGGTGTACAGGAGGGGGTGTTGGTACAGAGCGATGGTGCAGATTATGCGAGATATGCATCCCTCATTCCGATTTTGACAGAAGATATGATACAGGAATGTAGCGGATCGGAAGAACTTACAGAAGAAACATTACATCAGCAGATATTTTGAAAGGAGAAGACATGACAGAAAAAGAAATCAAAATTACATTTCCGGAAGCCAAGCTGGAGGCACTAACATTTTTCCTGATGGAACAGAATGAGAAAAGTGTGGAGGAACTGTTAAAGGGTAGCCTTGATAAATTGTACGAGAAGAATGTTCCGGTGGCAGTCAGAAAATTTGTAGAAAGAGATGAGACAATGGAAACTTCACAGGAAACGCTATTAACAGAACAGGAGACACAGAGTGAGAGGGTAGCAAGACAGCCCAGAACAGCAGGTAGAAGAAGCAGAACTGTACAGTCACAGGAAGAAACGCCACAGCAGCCGACACCGGAAACGTCAGAAGAGATGGCGGAAAATACTATGAGTATGGGGATGTGAGGAAGAAATAACAATAATAAAAGCGGAGGTAAAGGATGAAGCAGGCAGTTGTTACAATCAAATATGATGAAGAAAAGTTAAATGCAGTAAAGCAGTATATGGGGAAAAAGGACGCAGATTTTGATGCGGAGATGAGGGAGACGCTCGGAAAAATGTATGAAAAATATGTACCCCAGGCAGTCCGGGAGTACATCGAGAGCAGGGGAGATGTTCCTCCTGTTGTGAAGAAGACAAGCCGCCAGCAGATCAAAAACAGAGAGACATCCGATGGGGTTGAGGAAACCAAGTAAGCAGGAGCGAGGAAAAACAAGATATGGAAAAAATAAAGATTTTGAAGATTGAAGAGGGAAAAGCTCCCTTCGTGAAAGAAATAGCAAATGAACTTAAGGACTGTCAGGCAGAGGTCGGAGGACTTATTGACTGCGTTTGTTTTGAAGATGGATGCCTGGCAGTGGTCAACGATGAGGGAAAAATCAACGGAATGAAGCCGAATCGCAGAAATGGTAATGACATTATCTGCGGCCCTTTTTTTATCTGCGGAAGCAACAGGAAAGGCGATTTTACTTCTCTGACGGAAGAGCAGATCGAGGACTATACCAAAAAATTCGGAGAGATCGAGCAGTTTACGGGGCATGAACCGGAACTTGTGCCGAGGATGATGTTTCTTGGATTTTAGGATGCGGGGCACATAGCTCCGCGTGAGCCTGCGTGTGGCGCTGTGTGCCCTCATTTGACAAACAAGGATAAAGTTATCGATGGAGACGGAAAAAGCCCTGTATGAGCCGATTTGGAGAATAGTATAAGAAACTGGGGAAAGAAACCGGTAGGCAACGGAAGCAGGACAAAGGATATGAGACAGTATAAACTGGGTCGAAAATAGTGCAGGTTAAAGGGGTTATGCCGCCCAAAGGCGGCTTAACCCGTGAAACACCCACCGGCAGAGCCGTTGGGAGATTCTAAGAATGGCATAACATTTTTGAAAATATCGGAAATGTTATGCCATAAACATAGTAAAAAATAAGGGAGAGGGAATGGAAAAAGTCAGAAAAGCATTTTACATAGATGAGGAATTGCTGGAACAGGTGGATGCATTATTGGGACAGGCAGATGTGAGATCAAGGAATGAATTTGTCAATCAGGCATTAAAGTTTTACATTGGATATCTTACTTCAGAGAAAATAGAGAATTATATGCTGACGACCATCTCTTCCGTCATGCATGCAACTGTGAAAGACAGTGAGAATCGAATGGCTCGTGCAATGTACAAGCTGGCAGTAGAAACTTCCAAGTTGTCCCATGTGATCGCATACAGCCATGAAGTGGATGAGCAGGCACTCGGTAAGCTACAGGTAAAATGCGCAGAAGAGGTAAAAAGAATCAATGGAACAGTTAGTTTTGAAAATGCCTATGAATACCAAAGAAGAACATAATTTTTTATAGATAAGATAAAGGTTAGAATATCTGTTAAATAGACAGAAATTTGTTGTAATTTGTATTATTATGGAATAAAATGGAAAATACAAATTACAGTGTTATAGGAGAACTTTTAATGATTAAGATTACAGCAGTTCCAATTCAGAAAGAAAAGGATTATGATGCACTGAAAAAAGCAGTACCCGCTCATTTAATGGATGATAAAGTGATAGAGTGTTTAAAAAAATATATTGGAACAAAATGTGATACAATCAAAGTAGAATATCCATATTATGATAGTGATTACTTAAGTACATATTATGAGCACTATGCTCAGAAGTTTAAGAAGTATGAAAAAACATGTTGTCGATTGCATTTAGAAGCGGGTGAGGATTATTATGGTTATATTACGCTGCGTCCAAGTGTTGAAGGAACAAAAATAGGAAAAACATACATTGCTCCAGAACTGTTATTAGATAAGGATGCCTATTTAATGCTGAGTAATTTTGATGCACATGTAGCAGGGCAAAAGTTGGAAATCAGATGTTTTCCTTGGAAAAAGCAACAGACTGATATTTCTGTTTGTGCACACACAGCAACATGGACAGTAATTCGCTATTTTGGTAATAAGTATAAAAATTATGCAGATACAACAATTGGAGATATAGTCGAAAAAGTCGAAAATGATTGGGGAAGGAAAACACCCTCGTTAGGGCTTGATCCAGTTCAGATTTCAGACTTATTTAAGCAATATGGGCTCAGTCCATTAATAATTGGAGGAGAGAAAACAAGTGACCATACATTTATGGATGAGATAGTGGCTTATGTAGAATCAGGTCTTCCAATGGTCGGATTTTTATCACCACAAGATCATGCTATATCGATTATTGGGCATGGTAGGATTAATTATGAGTCACTGGATAATCCGGAAACGGTAGAACATTTACTGGATAAGGAGGCAAATGTAATTCCACATTCTAGGTTGATAAGTTCACTCTATGTAATGGATGATAGATATTTTCCTTATAGAGAAGTGCCAATGGGGCTCCCTAATAAACATAGTGATGTGAAGTATGGTGTAAATGAGTTGTATTATGCAGTTGTTCCACTATATAATAGAATGCAGTTAGCATATAGGGAAGTTTATGATCGTATGGTTTTGTGGCTAAAGGCAAACGTAATGAAGTGGGAAAAGGTAAATGTATGTCGTATATATATTACATCAGCTAATTCGCTTCGTTATAGAGCAGTTAGTTCTTCCACAATGCCACAAGTACTGAAAGATGTGATACAAACATTATCTTTACCTAAATTTGTTTGGTGCATTGATTTAGCGGGTATTGAAAATTATAAAAAGGGCTTAACCACGGGAAGGATTATCATAGATACAACAAGTGCTACTTGGGAAAAGGAACCTTGGATTATGCGTCATGATATGGAAAAAGTACAGTATAAGGATTATGATGAAGATCCAAACTATGTTTATACTAAGAAAATAGCAATAGCACCGTATAAGATGTACGAAAACAATTTAAAGCATATTTAAAAGGAGAAAACGTATGGCAGGATATATTGCACCAGAATATGAAGAGATTGAAAAAAGTTTAATTCCTTTTACAGAAGAACACGATCTAGATCCAGTAACAGTGAGTAGTTTGATACGTGGAAGTATTGAGGTTTTAGAGCCAGAAATTCCCACAGCATCGGTGGCAGTAATTGATGCAGATAATTTGACTTCTGGTATAAGTGTAAAACTTAAAAATATAAAGGTTAATTTGAAGTTTGCACTTAATTCTATTTTTTCGTTTAAGTCAGTGTGTGATGCTGAAGGTATGTGGTTAATTCTTGCAATTCTAAAGACTATTGGTTTTTTTGTAGAAGAAATGAAGGTAGAGTTGGGGGAAAAGGAAGCTGTTGTACTTTTTTGCATTTATAGGCTACGGGCAGCAACATCAGGAGAGATTATAGAATATGCAGAAAAATTAAGGAAAAATGGGAAAGAAGTCGATATACAAATTGAAGGTGTTAATGATGCGCTGAAAAACTTGGAAAGAATAGGAACTATTAAACTGGAAAATGGTAAATATATCTTACGGGAGACAATTCTGATTAGAAAATCGTAAGCGGGTCATACTATTAGAGAAAAATGCTTGCAAATGCTTTAGTTGTTGCATATAATGAAATGAGTATTGATGTTAGGAGAAAAGAAATGGCAAGGATTATATTGAGTGATGCAGTTCAGTTTGGTATTAAAGGGACTACGAAAAGTAAGCCCAGAGCAGGAAAGAAATATCAGGAGTTGGTACGTGAGTCAGATAAGAAAATTGATGAGGATCGTTTTCGCTATGCGCATGCTTATAAGAAAGCCTCTACTTATTTAGCCAGATAAGAAAAATTCAGATACGACTAGTATCTGCCTTTGCCATGCAGATTTATTAAGATCACTGTTTAAAGCAGTGGTCTTTTTTCATAGGAGGATCCATGCCAAAATTAATCTTGCGCTGCAATTACCTCAAGAATTCCCCACCGGCGCACCTGGCCAATTACATCAACTACATTGGCACTCGCGATGGTGTGGAGAAGGTAGGCAGCACGACGGTCTTACTGCCAGCTACCGCTAAGCAGAAGGAACTGATCGCGGATATTCTGACAAAGATCCCAGATGCCAAGCGGATGCATGAGTATCATGACTATGTGCAGAGACCTACCAGAGAGAATGCGTCAGAGTTTATCACGCAGGCATTGGAAAATAACCTCGACATTATTGCGAAGAAGAAAAATTACATGGATTATCTTGCAAACAGACCGGGAGTAGAGATCATAGGTACTCACGGTCTGTTTTCTAATGAAGGGGATCCCATAGTTCTGTCTCGTGTGGCAGAGGAGGTTGCTAACCACACCGGAGTGATCTGGACAAATGTTATTAGCCTGCGAAGAGAGGATGCGGAACGACTGGGCTATGACAGTGCTGCACAGTGGCAGTCTTTGCTTCGGAGCAGGGTGCAGCTTCTCTGTGAAAACTACAAGATTGACAGTAGAAACCTCAAATGGTATGCGGCTTTTCATAATGAGTCACATCATCCCCATGTACACATGGTAGTATATTCGAAAAATCCTTCCGAGGGGTATTTGACAACGAAGGGAATCAACGCTATGCGGTCAGCATATGCACACGATATCTTCCGACAGGATTTTATAAGCATCTATGAAAAGACAACCAAACAAAGAGACCGATTAAAAGAGCAGGCAGAAAAAAGTCTGCTTTTTTTATTGCAGCAAATGCAGAAAGGGATCTGTCATAACCCTAAAATTGCAGAGCAGATACAGTTTTTATCCAAACGGCTGCAAAATACCGGAGGGAAAAAGGTGTATGGTTACTTAAAGGCAGATGTCAAAGCCATTGTGAATACTATTGTGGATGAACTGGCGAAAGAAGAATGCGTAGCGGAGTGTTACAGGGGATGGCAGAAGTGTAGAGACGAGATTCAGCACTACTACAAGGATGCAGATATAGAGCGGATCCCCCTCTCACAACAAAAAGAATTGAAAAGTATTAAAAACATGGTGATCCGGGAGGCGGTTCGCTTTGGGGAGGGATATCTGTATCTGGAAGAAGCGGACAACGAAGATGAGGTCACATACTATGCAAAATGGACAAACCGGTATAAAGAAGCAAGGGGGTATCTTTACGGTACTGCGGAGTCAGAAGCTGATGAGGAAGCAGCCTACGAGATTATGCTGGAAGAAGCAGAAGCTGGCAATGCCTATGCGATGCATGATATGGGAAAAATTTATGCACAGGGAATCGGGGCGCAGGCAAGCAGAGAACAGGCAGAAGAATGGTATGGAAAATCACTGAACACATTACTTCTTCTGGAAGAAACGCAGGAAAGAGTGTACCTGGAATATCGGATCGGCAAGATGTATCAGTATGGGCTTGGAACAGAAGAAAACCTGGAGGAGGCTGTGCGGTGGTTTCATAAGGCGGCAAAGAAAGGACATATCTATGCGTGCTATTCGCTTGCAATGCTTTATCTCAGAGGACAGGGAGTGGAACGGGACTATGAGAGAGCATACGGATTATTTCTTCGATCCTACGATGGCGGTAATCCTTATGCCGCATATGAACTGGGAAAACTTTGTGAGGCAGGCAGGGGAATGGTCAGAAATCCAGAGAAAGCACAAAACTATTACCGGGCAGCGTTCTTAGGATTTATAAACATGGAAAAGAAGGCTAAAGATGATACGCTCTGGTATCGCATTGGCTGTATGTATCTGCATGGAATCGGTACAGAACCGGATGAAGAACAGGCAGAACGTTATTTGAAAAAAGCGTATGATTATGGGAATACCCATGCAGCGTACCAGCTTGCCAGACTTTATATCCGACAGGAAACACAAAAGCTAAGAGAAGATCCAGAAGCAACACCTGACTATAAAAAGATCATAAAAGCAGTCAAGTGGTTGGAGGAAGCAGCCAGACAGGAGAATCCATTTGCAGACTATGCACTGGGAAGGTTATATAAGGAGGGGGTGTTACTGGAAAAAGATATGGAAAAGGCGGTTTTCCATCTGCAACGGGCGGCTGATGCCGGGAACAGCTTTGCACAGTACCAGCTTGGAAAAATCTATTTGGATGAGGAGTATAAAAATATTCCTGCCGCCGTGCAGTATCTGACACTGGCTGCGGATCAGAAAAATGAACTTGCGGCATGCCGGTTGGGCAGACTTTATCTTATAGGAGAAGACTTACCGAAGAATATAGAACGTGCACTATATTATCTGGACATGTCGGCAGAAGCCGGAAATCAATACGCACAATATGTCCTCGGCAAACTATATCTGATCGGCAAAGAGATAGAGCAGGACAGGGAGAAGGCATATGAGTATTTTTCACGTTCAGCAGAGCAGGGAAATATATATGCAGCTTATGTTTTGGAGCATTGGAATGATATGCCCCATCCGGATCTGCTATTGATGGCAACCAGATTGATGCATCATCTGGGGAATGTGATAGAAGAGAACACGGGAGGAGGTAAGAAAGGAGGCAACAGGCAGAGAATGGACAGAAAACTGGCGAGAAAGATCCAGCAGAAGAAGATCGCGCAGGGACATGCAGAAGACGACAGGGAACAGGAAATGATGTAGAAACTATTAGAAAAGGAGGCTTCGTTGGGAGAGTTTATTTATTTTACAGAGGAACAGAAGGAACGGGCGAATGCGGTTCCGATTGCCGACATTCTTCGCAGGGAACGGGAGGAAGTGATCCGATCCGGTAACGAATGGCGGTGGAAGAGGCATCAGAGTGTGACATTCCGGGGAAGTAGTTGGTATCGCCACAGCCAGCAGGTGGGGAGTCATGCCATCGATTTTATGCAGGAGTTTTTCGGAATGACATACCCGGAAGCGGTAACTTATCTGTTGGATGGGGAGACCGGGGAGGTTATGCAGGGAGTCAGCAATCGTCAGACAGATGGAATCAATCAGAAAGTTGGGAAAAAGAAACATATGGAAAAAAGAGAGGAAAAAGAACCGAAGGAATTAAAACCACCCGAAAAAAATCCGACAATGAAAAGAGTCTATGCGTATCTTTTGCAAAAACGTCATATCAGCCGGGAGATTCTATCATACTTTGCAAAAGCAGGAACACTTTATGAATCTACAGAGCATCATAATATCGTGTTTGCCGGACTGGACAAGGAAGGGAAGATTCGCCATATTCATATTAAGGGAACCTGTTCGGATGGCAGGAGCTTTCGACTGAATGAAGAAGGATCGGATTCCTCTTATGGGTTCGGATACCGGGGAGGCGGCAACAGACTTTATGTGTTTGAGGCTCCCATTGATCTGCTGTCTTTTCTGACACTCTATCCCCGTAACTGGCAGGAGAACAGCTACATAACTTTAAATGGTGTGTCGGAACATGCTATGCTGCAGGCACTAAAAGATAACACCAAACTGAATACAATCATACTCTGCTTGGACCATGATGCTGCGGGAATTGAAGCCTGTGGCAGACTGGCGGAGATTCTGAAACGAAACGGATACAATAACATTAAACGATTACAGTCAACCTATAAAGACTGGAACGAAGATCTGAAGAACCGGTGTGGAGAAGAAGCAATTCCGGCGCAGGAACATCCCAAGATGCAAGAGTGTCAGACGTGGATCGAAGTGTTGAAAAAAGTGACGGAAACCATAGGAACCAAGTATGCGGACAAAACATATATCTGCCGGTATTATCAGGAAATCTATGAAGAATTAAAGAAAGGCAGAAGCAAAGAACAGGTGACGGATGCTTTTGACGGGCCGGGAATGTTACTTACCGGTGTTCTTGTTCGCTGCATGGAGAAGGAAGGAGTCGCCCTTGGGGTAGAAACCGGTGCAAATCAGATTCTGGAGAATCTGCTGAAACGTTACCGGCCACATAAGGATAAAGGAAACTTCAATACCCGGATCCGACAGATGCAGACGGCATATGAAGAGACACTGGAAGTATTTGCAACCAAAGATTTACAACAAAAAGAGAATAAAGAACTTCTTGTGAAAAAATGTATGAGCTTTGCGATGGAATGCATCCGGGCTCATATTTTTGTTGCCGTTGAATATAAGGAACCTCAGTTAAAATCGGTGAAGGAAGATACCCAGGAGTCAAGGAAAGAACCGGAAGGAGGCATGACATTATGCAGCCAGTCGTGATACTGCTGATAGCAGGAAGTGCAATGTTCATTATGATCGGCGGACTGTCATTATTATCGCACTATTACACCTTAAATGGAATCAAGAGCAGAACAGTAGGCGATGGACAGTATGGCACGGCACGATTTGCTACCCAAAAAGAAATTGCGGAAACCTATGAGAGCATCCCGTATGAACCGGAACGCTGGCGGAAGGGAGAACATTTGCCGACGGCACAGGGAATGATACTGGGAAGTGTTGAAAAAGCGGGAAAACTTTATGCACTGGTGGATACCGGAGACGTACATTGCCTGATGATCGGAGCGGCCGGTGTCGGAAAGACAGCGCATTTTCTATACCCGAACATTGAATATGCCTGTGCCAGTGGAATGAGTTTTCTGACAACGGACACGAAAGGCGACCTGTATCGTAATTATGCGGGAATTGCTCAAAAATACTACGGGTATCAAACGGCGGTCATCGATCTCCGCAATCCGACCAGAAGCGATGGTGATAATATGTTGCACCTTGTAAATAAATACATGGATGTATATCTGGCGGATCCGACGAATCTGAGCGCCAAAGCAAAAGCCGAAAAATATGCGAAGATCACTGCGAAGACCATTATTTCATCCCAGGGTGCGGACAGTTCCAGCTATGGACAGAACGCTTTCTTCTATGATGCGGCGGAGGGAATACTGACGGCGGCCATCCTGCTCATAGCAGAATTCTGCCCAGAGGGGAAAAGACACATTATCGGCGTGTTTAAACTGATACAGGATCTATTGGCTCCCTCTAAAGTGAAGGGGAAGAACCAATTCCAACTGTTAATGGCAAAGCTTCCGGATACTCACAAAGCAAAGTGGTTTGCAGGGGCGGCACTTAATACCGCAGAACAGTCCATGCAATCGGTTCTCTCCACGGCGTTGTCCAGACTGAATGCTTTCTTAGATTCCGAACTGGAACAGATTCTGTGCTTTGATACGGCGATAGATGCAGAGATGTTCTGTAAGCAGAAGACAGCGATATTTCTGGTGATGCCGGAGGAAGATAATACGAAATACTTTATCATTTCCCTGATTTTACAACAGCTTTATCGGGAGATCCTTGTGGTGGCAGATGAGAATGGCGGTAAGTTGGACAACCGTGTGATGTTTTTCTGGGATGAGGTAGGAACCATACCGAAAATTGAGAGTGCCGAGATGATGTTTTCTGCAATCCGTTCCCGAAGAGTGAGTATCGTTGCCATGATCCAGTCCTTTGCGCAGCTACAGAAAAACTATGGAAAAGAAGGAGCGGAGATCATCGTCGATAACTGCCAGGATACGATCTTCGGCGGATTCGCACCGAATTCAGAGTCTGCGGAAGTATTATCTAAAAATCTCGGAAACAGGACAGTACTGTCCGGATCTGTCAACAGAGGGAAAAATGATCCGAGCCAGTCCTTACAGATGATGCAGAGATCTGTGATGACTGCGGATGAATTAAAGTCTCTGCCGAAAGGAAATTTTATCGTAGCCAAGACAGGAGCCCATCCGATGCGCACGAAGCTGAAGCTTTTCCTGAAATGGGGCATCACCTTTGAAGAACCGTATGAAGTCGAGGAAAAGGCGGCACGAAAAGTAGCTTATGCAGACAAGCGAGAAATAGAAGAGGAGATTATCCGCAGATATATGTGTTGCATGGAAAGTGGCGAAAATGTAGAAAACAATTCTGCAGTCAGAAGTGGAGGCATGCAACAGAATCAGGATCCCTCTCCTGCAAAAAGACGACGGCAGACATTACGCACAGAAGATTAGGAGGAGAGGTGAGCAAAAGAGAAATTTATAAGACGAATCTGCCACATAGAGCCATTGCGGTGTACCTGTATCTGGAGAGCCGTGCCAATAAAGACAGAACTTGTTATCCGGCAATCGGTACCATTGCCAGAGAACTGCATCTGTCGGTCAGCACAGTCAAACGGGCCATCACTGATCTGGAGCGAGAAGGTTTTCTGCGCAAGAAACAACGCTGGCGGGAAAACGGAGGCAGAAGCAGCCTGCTCTATGAAATCATAAGGTAAGCACAAAGGGGATACTGCGTAGGTTAGGTGGACTATGGTATGGTTCATCATGACCTATGCAGGGAACTCTTGAATCTTAGGTAGTAGGACAGAGAAAATGAATTTTGGTAATATTGGGCATTGTAATAGTTAATGGTAAGAAATGAGTATTATGATAAACTTTAAAATGAATAAAATTGATGAGATTTTTATTCTTAGGAAGAGATGGCAGATAGTTTGTTGCGTAATTGGTGCTGGCAGTGTAATTATAAGAATAGAAAACTATTAGTCTGTCAAGATTACGAGGACATTTGTAATCTTGGCAACAAAATTCCGAATTTGTTTCAGAAAACATACAAATTCTTCAAAATAAAATTTGCAATGCCTTACAAGCGGAGGACTAAGACTGCTTATGAGTGATTCGCCCAATAAAAGAGGTTATACATATGAAAATAAATAGGATTGCTTGAAGAGACATATATCGTGCATTTCTTGTTATGACAAAAATGAAAGCAAATAGAAAACTAAATAATAAGGTAAAATGTGTTCTTTGAATAAAAATATGGTTTTCCTGTGAATCAACTTCTCGGTTTGGATGATTGACAGGCCCTATGATTAAAATTATAATGACGCAAAACACATACAGAATAAAGGAAATAGGTATCGGGATAACGAAGTATTTCACAATAAGTAGTGTAGAAGTTAGTATCAAGCAGGAGCCGATAAAACAAGAAAAATAAGTTTTTAAATGCAAGCCACCGCTGAATGAACGCATTGGAATAAATAACAGAAAGAAAAACAAACATTCAGGCAACATATGTAACAACAAGGCAATTACAATACTACAAATTGTGCTAGCAGAAACTTCTAAAAAGCATTGAAAGCCATATTGGTATATTTCATAATTTTTTCTATCAATAATTCCTTTTTCAAAGATGTAATCAGTCAGTATAATAGATAAATGTTTCATAGTAGAGAGCTCCTTTTACTATCCTTCAGTATGAAACGAAGAAAGGGGAAAAACAAATAGTTGTAGAAAATAGGGAAGTATAGGTCATTTTTCCCCTATGAGAGTGCAGCAATTGATCACAACAAGTTATATATCATTTATATGATCTCCTTACATAATGGCGAATACAGATAAAGAATACTGGAATGATTTAGGCATAAATGGATACCTGTATCACCTAAGGAGACAGGGACTAGAAGATATAGCTGACTACTTGGAAGAGTGCGTAAAGGCATTATAAAGAGTTGGAGTTGCTATACTGAGATTCAAAAGACCGATAGCAAAACTATCGGTCTTTTATAAAAGGCGTTAGATATTCTGCTTTATAATTCGGGAAAACAGTCCAACAGCCACATTTTGTCCCAAATCGACGCGGATTACTACAAAGCGTATTTCATCTTTTTTCAGGAATTGTTGTAAAGCACCACAGATGCCTGAAATTCTCCGTTCTCATACTTGGTGAACAGTTCTCCGTCATAATCCGCAATTGCCTGCTCTACCGAAGCAAGACCTATTCCGTGACAGCCGGCATCTTCCTTTGTGGTAAGATACCGTCCAATACCATCCTTTTTCACTTCCCCAGAACTGCTGTTTCTGATATAGATCTGCAGTATTTCTTTTTTGTATGTAGCTTCCAGTATGATATATCTCTGCTCCTGTGGCAGCTTCCTACAGGCCTCAAGTGCATTTTCCAACAGGTTTCCAAAGATAATGGCAAGGTGTCCGTTTTGGAACGGCAGTACGGACGGAATAAATACCCTTGCCTCAAACTGGATACCGTCCTTTTGGGCAAGAGCATACTTATGGTTCACAAGGGAATCCACCACGATGTTTCCAGTGTGGGAGATTTCGTCTGCATCGGTTCCGATACCGTCATCCAGCATCTTCTGTATGTAATCACCGGCTTCTTTTGCCTGTCCGGCATTTACCATGCCAAGAATCCCCGATAAGTGATTCTTCATGTCATGCCGCATCCGCCGCAGTTCCAGATAATGTAGTTCCCTTTCTTCTGCCTGATGACTACACAGATCTAATTGCTGTTCATACAACTGATTCCGGGACTGAAGCTCCGCTGCCTGTCCAATCCGATCATATATCATAAAAATCACATAATTCACAAGCAGGAGAAGTATGCCTACGACAACCGAGAAAAAGGAATATTCCGAATGCGATGCCGCTATAAGAAAAATGTGGTGCATCATATAAATGCTGCTTACCGGTACCAAAAGGGCTATGATAAAATATCGCAGGGAAATCTCTGCATACTGCTTTTCCTTCGTGTAACGGTCAAGCAGTACAGAGAACAGAAGCATACACATCTTGGATATGAAGCTTCCGGCAACATCAATGACGCATTCGTCCATACCGGCCCCCTCTAGGATGAGCAACACTATGACTTCTACCACCATCCATACTGTACAAATAAGAAGGGTACTGATACAACGCTTTTTCAGACTCTTTTTTCTGGTAACAGTGCTGATCATAAACATCATGAGAATATTTCCAACTAACAGGAATTGTGGAGGAAATAGGTCTTCAACCCCCGTTGTCACCAGAAATACATAGTATAAAAGCCAGCTTATCATGCCCATAGGTTTTCTGTTTCCAGAACCCAAAAGAGTCGTTATGCATCTCTGTATGATCAGAAGCTGTAGTACTGGAAGCAGAAAGATTGATATAAACGAAAAATATTCCTTCATTCAATGACTGCCTTTCCCGCTGCCATTGCACAAATCTGGCGGCGCACCTCCCTTTGCCGGTCTTCACTGATTTTTAGGTTAATTTCTTTTCCGTTTATACGAATTGTCAGATTATAGAAATTCATCTTTACTATGTAATCATAGTTCACTAGAAATGACTGATGGATGCGGAGAAAATACCTCCGGCTTTCTGCCAGTTCCTTTTCCACGTCACTCAGCTTGCCATAAAAATATGTTGTACTTCCGTCCCCAAAGAAGATATGTACCACGCGGTTGCTGCTTTCAAAATATACCACATCTTTTAGAGGAACCTTTCGGAGTTCTCGGTTAAATGTAAACTGGAAAAAAACTTCTGTTTCACCTATTCGTTGGCAGGCTTCCTTAAAATATCTGCGGAATTTTTCTTTATCCAGCGGTTTTGAAAGAAAGCGGAAAGGCTCTACTTCAAACAGTTCCTTGAAATATTTGTCATATCCAGAAATATATATAAACAGCACTGAACGATCTGTCTCACGAATTTTTCGTGCGGCAGAAATACCGTCAATCTGTTCCATTTCAATATCTATAAAAATAAGTCCGTAGTGTTCCCCTGACTGTATGCTTTTCAAAAGGTTTTTTCCATCGGAAAATACATCCGTATCAACCCGGATTCGAATATTTCGACTTTCTTCTAATACCAGAGTTTCAAGGTTTCCAGTAAAACCAAGATCATCGTCACAAATGGCTATCCTTAGCATTTTTTCCTACCTCTTCTGTACCTAAGTTTTCTTCTTCCATCTGTGCCTGCTCCAGACGTTTAAGAAGACACCGTAGCGTCTTTTTGTTCGTGTCTGTTAGGTTATTGTAGCGGAGCACAATGTCATAACACTGATCCATTTCCTGATTCATACGAATCTGTCCGCTCAAATCCCTTTTTATATCGGACAGTCCAAGGATATAGTCGGTGGTAACGTTAAAATACCCTGCCATGCTGATAAGTAAATCTGTAGAAATGGCGCAGGTGTCTTTTTCCATTTTGCTTACCGCCTGTTGGGTGGTGCTGATTATAGTTCCAAGGGCTTCCTGTGACATATTATGGCTCCTGCGGAGCTCACGGATACGGTTCTCAGTCATAATTGTGACATCCTTTCTAACACTATTTTACATAACTATTAGAAATTAACTCACAACTATAAAACGTAAACGATTTACCATAAATAAGTCGCGTGATGAGTATATACAAAGAGCCTAGAAAATTTCTATATTGAAAAAATACGTAAAAAAATTGCATGAGAGGGGAAAATCCACATGAATATTCTGAATTACTACATTGAATCAAAAACATAGAAAGACCGATGTAAACTTTTCACATAAAAGTGACAGTTGCTATGAAGATACAAATTCTAGTTCAGTAGCAAGAAAATAAGGCATAAATACATCCATATTATAGTCTAAAGCATCTAATGTCAATGTGGTAATACGGTTAAGCTTGTCATCACCTGTGTGGTTATCCATTTCATGATACCATGAAGAACACTTGCAAAATATTTAAAAAAATAGCCATTTGGCTTTTCTTTGCAAAGAATGGAGCAATGACTAGCTGAAAAAAGTCAGTTTATATATTTGATTGATGATTTTGTGCCTGTGTTATTAGTAAAACACATGGTTACAATGTGAATTATGTCTGACAATGAATTGTTGCCAAAAAGACAAAAGAACGAAGTTTACACTTTTTCACATTTCTTCTTTTTACCTATATGGAGGAGAAGAAAATGGGAGAAGTTTCATCTGTAATTCAAAAAATACGAGAAGATAAAAATAATTTTGGTATGTTGCTAGAAAGGATGAAGCCACTAATAAATAAGTATACTAAGCTCTTATACAAAGATGAAAAAGAGGATGTCTATTCGGAAATGGTGCTTGCATTATGGGAAGCAGTAATGAAAATGGAATATTATAATGAAGATAGTGAGTGCACAGTATTTTTGTGTACAGCATTAAAAAATAAATTTTTAGAATTGTATAGAAACAGCAAAAAGTACCATGATAATTGCACTGCCATGGATCAAGACATAATGACAATTAATCAGTTCTATGAAGACAATATTTCGGATATTATTTTAGAAAATGATTTAAAACGCGCAATTGAATATTGTGATGAACGAAAGAAGATCATTTTTACAGAAATTGTTATAGATGGCATGTCTGATTCAGAAATTGCACACAAACATAATCTTTCTAGACAGTATATCAATCGTTTGCGAAGAGAGTTATATAACATATTAAGAAAAAAATATTTTATATAGTATGTTTACAATTGTTTATTTTTTCCCTTTTTGTATAGGTAAAAAATATTTATAAGGAGAGTTGGAATTATGAAATGGAAAGAATTGATAGGAGGAGTAGTGGGTGCTTTTGCAGGCGTATGGATTAGTAGCAAACTTGGATTGCTGATACCTTTAATGTGTTTATTAATAGTACTAATGCTGATAGATTACATATCTGGTTTACTAGCTGCCAAAAAGGAAGCATTAGAGTACCCCGATAATAAAGAATATGGTTGGAGTAGTAAAAAAAGTGTATTGGGAATATATAAAAAAGTGGGGTATATATTAACGATTTTCATAGCAATATGTATTGATTATTTAATATACAGATTTGCTGATGAACTAGGGCTACAGCATAATTCGGGAACTATCTTCAGTCTATTGATTACATTCTGGTTTGTAATCAATGAAATATTATCAATTCTAGAAAATATTGGAAGGATGGGAGTAGAATTGCCTAATTTTTTAAAAAATATTTTAACTGAATTAAAGAATGGAGTTAATAATAAGGATTTATAAAAAGGGTTGAACACTGAGAGAAGCAACTCTTTTTTATACTAAAAGAGAAGTTTAAAACAATAAAGCAAGCTGTTTTTCTGAATATGTAAAAAGAGCAGCTGCTTGATTTTGATTAAGATATTTGTTGGGAACTATTAGATAGTCTTACATATTAAAACAATAATGGCCTTCTAGGTCTAATATTTTGATAAAAGTAATGGGCCTAATGATAAATGTGTTGACAATGTGTTCTACATAGTGTAGTATAACGATATACTACACTATGTAGAATTATAGAAGGAAAAAGAGGATGAGTGAGTTAAGGATAGGGACTTCAGAAGCGAAATTTGCAGATATGATATGGAGCAATGAGCCTATTTCGTCAGGTGATTTAGCAAAATTAGCTTATAAGGAATTCGAATGGAAAAAAACGACATCTTTTACGGTATTAAAAAGACTTTGTGAACGTGGTCTATTTCAAAATAAAAATGGAATAGTTTCTTCGATTGTATCTAAGGAAACATTTTATGCTCGTCATAGTGAACAGTATGTAGAAGAGGCATTTGGGGGATCCTTGCCAGCATTTTTAGCAGCATTTGGAACAGGAAAGAAACTTACGGACAAGGAAATTGATGAAATTAATAAAATTATCGATTCTATGAGGAGATGATGAGGTATGCTACAATTAGTTTTTCTTAAAATTTTAGGAATGAGTTGGTCAGCTAGCATAGTTATTTTAGCTGTTTGCCTTGGACGTATTTTGTTAAAGAAATATCCAAAATGTATTTCATATTTACTTTGGAGCGTAGTTTTATTCCGGCTTCTCTGCCCAATCACATTGGAATCTGAAAAAAGTCTAATTCCCAATTATAATCCTGCACTTAATGAAATTTTTTTAGAACAGAATACCGTTGTGCCTAAGGAAACACTAATGTTATCTGAGTCCTCAGATATTATCGGGGAGGAAAAGAATACAGATAATAAATCAGAAGCTGCACAGGGCATTTTGGTACAAACTATTTCAAACGAAATAGAGGAGACACCAGAAGTTTCCCGGCAAAATGAGTTAGTGCTTATGGGCCAGTATATATGGATCGCAGGTCTATGCCTCTTGCTACTGTATGGAACGATTTCCCTTGTGTTGATTCGTAAAAAGGTATCAGAATCAATACCATTAAGGGAAAATATTTATGTTACGGATAAAAGAATTTCGCCTTTTGTAATGGGGATATTTAGACCAAAGATTTATCTTCCGCAGGGGTTGAGTGAACAAGAACAGGAATACATTATTTTACATGAAAAATGTCATATCAGAAGATGCGACCATATCGTAAAGTTTGCAGCATTTATTGCATGGAGTATTCATTGGTTTAATCCGTTGGTATGGGTTGCATTCCGACTTTTCTGCAAAGATATGGAAATGAGTTGTGATGAGGCCGTCATTAAAAAGATGGGGGAAAAGATTAAAATAGACTATTGCGTTTCCCTAATGAATCTTTCCACACATCATCGCAACACTTATTGGCTTCCGGTGGACTTTGGAGAGAATGATATTAAGGGCAGAATTAAAAATATAGCGTCATTACGGAAAATGAAAAAAGGAGTACTGGCAATTGTTGTTTTGACCGTTGGAGTTTTTATTGTATGCTTGGTATATTTGGCATTTATCCGGAAGGCAGTTGCACCAGAAGAGCATTTGGATGAGGAAACAAGGGTAGCGGAAAATGCTCAGATACTTGATCAACAGGAGAAATTACCTAGAACTGAAGTTTGGCTTGACATTACAGAGCATTATCGTACACATGTGGGAGATCCGTCAAACTTTTATTATATTGATGAGAATAATGTATTGTGGGGTAGTGGAAGAAATGAACACGGACAATTAGGCCAAGGAACTCAGGACTATGATTATCACAGAGAAGCAGTAAGAATTGCGGAAAATGTTATCCACGTGGATTATTCACAAAAGGGATTTGTTATTTTTCTAACGGAAGATCACAAACTGTACGGTCTAGGTAATGCCGGCTGTGGAGCATTACAGCAATACGATACGTTTGATGGAAACAGATATTTAAATGACGAGCAATACTTTGTCAGTGAGCCTTATTTGCTCATGGAACAGGTAAAGTACGCATGTTGTGGAAGAGATGACATTGTCTGCCTGGCAGAAGATAATACGGTTTGGACATGGGGAACTGTCTGGTGTAATAGTGGTGCTGCCACTTTACAGACCAGCATGGTGTCCGACGGACTATATTTTATTCCGAAACCGCAAAAAGTTTTGGATAATGCAGTCTTGGTTACAGGTGGTTGGAATAACCATGCTGCTCTGCTTCGGGACGGTACGGTTTGGACTTGGGGATATAATGGCGCTGGAAACTGTGGCGTTGCGGATATTGCTGTAGTGAGTAAACCTACAATGGTAGCAGAAGATGTTGCAATGGTTTGGACAAATCTTGCTTTGGAAAATTATCCGCAACCGAGTGCAGAGGATATTGCTTTGGCTTGGACAGGTAAACTGCAATACAACATGGAATATGATAATATTTCCGAATTTAATGAAATCTATCCCAAACTATTGAATAACACGGTAATTCAGAAAACAGATGGTTCCTACTGGGTGTGTGGAGAAAATGTAGGTGAGGAAGAAAAGATGGTGCATGGAGCGGAGGCTGATTATTTTGTCATTTGCACCTATCAGTTTTTACCATGTAAGTAGTAGATAATATATGAAGGTAATTGCGCATTATAATACAGCGATGAGGGGATTTTGAAGAGTATTTATGTCTAAGTCCTGTGTTGAGCTAGGAGAAGCTACCATGTTTTGCTGCGTATTTTATTAAAGAAGATGGAAAATGGAACGCCAGAAGCTTTGGATTAGAAAAATTGTAGAATAAAATAGTTTAGAGGGCGTAATATCTAAAGGAATTCGGAGAATAGAGAAATCTATTCTCTGGGATTTACTTTGAGAGTACTTGGTTTGCGGTATATTTCTTTATAGTAGCTTATATATGACATATTTTACGGTGAAGAAGATTGGGCAGATTTTTTACTTCGTTATTTTTTTTCTGCTGATAAAATATATTTTCTATCTGCGGTAGTGCATACAAACTTTAACCAAAGTTTCGGCAGCTTTCATAGGTAGGACTCTGGAATTATTCCAGAGCCCTTTGCATATTGTTGCAATTAATAGACTATGCCTGTCTTAATAGTATGCTGCCTACATTGACCCAACGGTTACCGTATGTCAAATCAATAAAACCGTTACCTTCAAAATTACGAGTTGTACCGCCAGCAGGGCACACGCTTGTTACGGCGATGTAATTTGGATGGCGCTGTCCACGTGTACAAGCCTGTGTCAACCATACATACGAACCAGCAGGTAGATCGCAACATTTACTGCCGTCAGCATAATATGCAACAGTGGCATACTGAACCTTTCTTTTTAAAGTGTTTACTTTCACCCATGAAGAACCATTAGATGCATAATCGGCGAAGTCTACGAGACCTGTTTCGGTAGTAGCTATCATGCCAAAAGTGTTGGAATGGGATGCATTTAAGAAGAAAACGGGCATTCCCCATCCTTCCCAGCTAGCGCCAAATTCAGAGCCTTCTGCAAAACATTCGTTTTTGGTAAGAGTACCTACTTTTTTTGTGGGAGTAGTTCCCTGACTGTATATTTGAATAGAACTACCTGTGAGATTAATCATCCAACCACGATTTGCCATTGTTATTGCCTCCTTTTCTTTGTGCATAGTGTTTAGCATATTACATAGAACTATTTTGGAGATAATCGATTATCTATAAGTTAAAAAGAAAGATACTTGTGAAATGTAAACTTTATTATTTTTTTTGTAGTATTTGATTATTGATAGATGAATTCTAGGAGCAAGAAGTCAAGGTTTTATGGAGGCATGACATATGCAAAATAGGGATAAGAGGATATAGTATGTATTGAAAGAGATATGTTAAGGATGATATATTAATTAGTTTAAGAAAATGTTTCTGTTGTGGAGGAGTAATGAAGAGATTTTTTGGTTTCGCTATTATACTTTTTTTCGCTATTAATATTTGTGCATGTTCTCAAAATGAAAATCTGCGAGAAGAAAGCACATCTATATCTATTCCTATTTCAGATTACACCATTTATTCAGGAACCTGGACGAGTAATGGATATGCTGAAAATTATATCTATACTCAGGAGGGTGGTGCTATATTATCAACTCAGATAGAGGAAAATCATCTGGAAGCTACTTATGTATATGTTCAAAATAGTAGTTATAGGATAGCATCGGTAGAAAATATAGATACAGAAATTATGGATTCCGTAGCAGAATTTGATTTTGAAGACGATGGATGGGGGAACAGTGGGAAAGTAAGGATTGTATTTGGAGAACAGGTGTCTGTTGAAATCAACGAATTAGAAAAAAATCCTGACAATGCTACGGGAATGGCAATATCTTCAGCGGTGCTTGACAGAGAAAATAGTACGGAGATAGATACCGAGGAAGCCAGAGATGAAAATAATGTAGACCAACAAATGATGGCGCGCGATCCGTATAGAGCGGCAAGTGCGTATTGGAGTGAAGTTGTGGAATGGGATGAGGATAATGGGAGATATGGAATGGACAGACCATTAGAACCCATATTATCTTCTGATCAAAGAGAATACACAATAGAAGAATTAAAGGATTACCCGGAAGATATATTGTATTTGGCATTAAATGAAATATATGCACGACATGGATATATTTTTAGAAATGAAGATCTGCAAAATTATTTTATGGGACAGGTATGGTATACTCCTTTGGTGGAGGGAGAAAATTTCAGTGATGAAGTGTTTAATGAATATGAAAAAGAAAATTTGAAAGTATTGTTAAAAATACTGAATAGATAAGTTTTTTAGAATAATAGATATGAAACAAAGAGGCTGTATTTTGTTATGCAAAATACGGCCTCTTTGTTTACAAATATGATAATAACTTCTTTTTAGATGTTGAGTGTGCACCTCAAATAAAAAAATAAGGAGAAAACGGGTATGTTATTACAAAAAGGAGATTCAAATAGTAATGTAAAATGTTTACAGCAGGGATTAAGAATTGTGTGCATTAATCCTAAAGGAACAGATGGCATTTTTGGCAATGGAACAGAAAGTGCTGTTAAAAGATTTCAAACTAAACATGGTATTACAGATACAGGAATTGTTAATGACTTAACATGGAATGTATTATGTGAACAGATTATGCCAGTACAGCAGGGATTAAAAAAAGCAGGTTATAATATCGGAAATATTGATGGAATAGCAGGAACAGTGACATATGAGAGCGTTTTGGACTTTCAAAGAAAAAATGGCATGGATCCAGATGGTATGGTCGGCGCAGGTACAATGAAATTATTATTCCCAGACGAACAGAATACAGCGTCATATGTATTGTCAAGGGGATCTAAAGGGGAGTCTGTAAAGAAGGCTCAGTTAAGATTGATAGAGTTAGGGTACTCATGTGGTAGCGCTGGAGCTGATGGGCAGTATGGTACGGGTACATATAATGCAGTTGTAGCATTTCAGAAACAGAATAGTTTGACACCAGATGGAGTTATCGGAAAGGATACTTCAAGTGCTCTTTATTCAGAGAAGGCAATCCGATACTCGGAAGTTACTATTTTAAAAAAGGGAATGTCGGGAGAAGCTGTGCGCAAATTGCAAGAACGATTAATTGCTTTAGGATATTCATGCGGTAATACGGGTGCTGATAGTTTTTACGGAAATGCAACATATTATGCCGTGATAAGTTTCCAAAAGTGTAATGAATTATCACCGGATGGTATTGCGGGACCGAAGACTTTGTCGGTACTTTATTCTACCAATGCAAATAGATATTCGGCACCTAGTGTTTTGAAAAGAGGAGATTCTGGAGAAGAAGTTAAAAAATTGCAGTTAAGACTGATAGAACTGGGATACGTTTGTGGCACTGGAATTGCAGATGGTATTTATGGTGCTGGCACATATGATTCGGTAAGCGATTTTCAACGCCTTAATGATTTAAGCGTTGATGGAGTTGCGGGACAGGATACATTAGCAGTGCTGTATTCAGCTAATCCTAAACGATATGAAGTGATTCCACCGACAATTCCGGTTATTTCGGGCACTAATGATATTATTGATTATGCAATAAATGTAATAACTCAAGGAGAAGGAAATTATACAGCCATTAACGCCAATGATCCAATTAGTATCGGTATTTTACAGTGGTATGAAGAAAGGGCACATGATTTACTATGCGGTATTAAAGAATTGAATCCTCAGCTTGTTGAAGATTTATTAGGAAAGGATTCCGCATTAGTTAATGAATTAAAGCAAGATAGATCAGTTTTTTCCAAGCGGTATCTTACAGAGGAAGAGAAAGAAGCTTTGGTTAACCTCTTAGGTACTTCGGAGAGTCATAAAGTGCAAGATGAAACGGCGCGAGTTGATGTGGCAGGGTATATGGAAGATGGCAAAGGAAAGGGAATCACAGATGAGAAAGCACTTATTTATTATGCAGATCTGTATAATCAAAGCCCTAAACAGGCAAGGGCAATTGTAGAAGCTGTAGAAGCACCAATTACTCTTGATAAACTTCATGCTAGTGCAATGGCTAATTCTGTTATGAACAAGTACGAGACTAGAAGAAAAAATGCTTATAATGCTGCTAATTCCTTTATGGGAAGCGTATCATTAGAAAAATTTGTTAATATTGCGTTGGCGGAGTGTGGCACTGTTGAAAAATATAACAATATTACAAAATATGGTGAATGGTATGGAATGAATGGGCAGCCTTGGTGCGCAATGTTTGTATCGTGGTGTGCTAAACAAGCAGGATTACTAGTATCTTCTGGAAACAATAATGGTATTATACCTAAATATGCATCTGTAGCTATGGGCATGGAATGGTATAAAAATAATAACCGATTTGGAAAAAAAGGAGAATACACTCCCAAATATGGTGACATTCTTTTCTTGAAAACGGGGGCTTCACATACTGCTATTGTGGTAGGATATGATGAAGAAAACAACAAAATTTATACCATTGAAGGAAATTTTTCAGATAAGGTTTGTAAAGTATGGCGATATGCTGATGACTCTAGGATTACAGGATATGGTACAAATGGTGGAGACTCATATGGCTATGTTCTAGAAGATGCGATTTCTGATGCTAAAGGAAATACTAGTACTATTTGAGAAAAAATAATTAAATAGGATTATGGGGAGAGAATGAAACTATCAATTAAGATAATATTGATGTCATTCTCTTCTCTCACCTATTGTGAAATTGTATGTGGCTACTTAGGGTTTAATGATTGAGGCATTTTTAGATTTAGACAAAGTTAAGACTTACAGCCAATTTTCCTAATTGCCGGATGACATAAAAATATATAAAACAATTTTTTTATTTACATTATATACAGTAAACAAAATACATTTTATAGTTCTTATAGAAATAAATTAAAGCAGTTCATGATAGAAAATGAAATTTGGCAGATCAATGAACTGAATTATTATTGGAGAGAAAAATACCGTGAATATTTAAAACACAGGATGAGTAAGACTTCCTGTGAATCATACATAAAAACGTTTGATCGGGTAAAATTACATTCTCTTAGAAAGCAATCTCAGATAATTCTGGCAGGGAAGAGACAACGACCAGAGTATGCGGATGAAATACTCTATCTCCCATATCATCCCAATATAGAAATAGCAGAAAGATTTTACAAGGAAAACAATAAAAACCTGTTAGCATGGGATTTTACCTTGAAAGCGGCTGAAAAACTAAAAAGGCAGATATTTCAGATATTGCATTATTTTATAGAAAATGCAGCTAACAGTGAGAGGATGCATGCACAGCTTGGTGGACTGGCAAGATTATACGATTTCTGTGTGTTGGAACAGATCGAAGATCTGGAGAAATTGGAAATAGATCAAATCGAAAGATTCCAGAAAACATTTGCAACAGAATATCAGCGTCATTATTATGCAGGGGTTACGTTCTGGTGCGGCAGAGCACTTTTTATGGAAGCAGAAGAAATTCATTGGGATGCGAATGTGTGGTATATGGAGCGGATGCGTCTGCAGCCGGAGAGAATAGATCCAGCGGCCCCCGTAATGTCGCTGTCCTTTGCAGAGGTTACGAATAAAGAGAACCGAAAACTACTACAAAAGTATTTAAGATATGGCATCGGAATTACAAACCTCTCTATCAGCAACCTGAGAACAGAGTTTCTTGTGGTAAGAAAATTTCTGGGAGATATGAATCAGCCGGAGACGGAAAATATCTGTATGGTGACAGAACAGCAGATGGATGCATGGCTCAGAAGTGAACAACAGCGGGAAGTGCAGGCGGATACATTTAATAAGAAGGTTATGTGTATTCTGCACTTTTTCCTATATTTACAAATTAAAGACTATATCACAGCCATACCGTTTGATCCGAATTATTACCTCAAGAAAACCTTCATGCAACATCATGATCGAAGTGTTGCGCAGGAAACCATGGATCAGATTCGGCGGAATCTATACCGATTTCCAGAGGAAGTGAGGTTGATGTATCTGCATCTGTGGGGAGTAGGGCTTCGGATCAGTGAAGTATGTACATTGAAGGGAAATGCTTATTATCTTCAGGGAAAGGATGCCTGGATACAGGTATATCAGACCAAAATGCGAACCTATAAGCGCATACCGATACCGATGACTTTGTATCAGCTGATGCAGGTTTATATTACAAAATACCAACGAAAGGCTGAGGAATATATATTTCAGAATCGAAATGGTGGGGCATACAGAAAAACAACTTTTCAACAAACAATGAAACGACTCTGTGAAGAATGCAATATTCAGAATGGCGAATATCTTTTCAAAAGTCATGACTATCGTCATACGCTGGCAACAACATTTTATGATGTTGGTGTTCCGATACAGAGTATTCGGGATTATCTGGGGCATGAGTATGAAGAAATGACACTTCAATATTTGGATTATATGCCAAAGAGAATAGAAAACGCTAATGAAGAGTATTTCAAGAGAAAAAGTCTGGCAAGTTGTCTGAGAAAGGGGGCGGAAAATGGAGAACAGAATCTATATCAGGGAAATGACACAGTACAGAGCGATTGCGTTGACGAAACAGCAGGAGAAGTATATAACTGGGGACCCGTTCTATGATCTGAATGAATTGACAGCAGCGAGTATACGGACAGAAGTGAGAGATTTTCTTGTGGACAGAAGTCAAAAGGTGAATATAGTGACCTTTTGTGCAGAGAGAGTCCGATACAGAAAAATATGCCGTTTTTTAAACAGGTATGCTCAAAATGTGGAAAGTCTGGCTGATATAGAAAAAGAAGTGTGGATGAAAAAGCTGAAGGCATGGATGCTTCAGGAAGGAATAGAAATTACCAAAAAGCGGGAAGGCGTATATGGAACCGCCACTTTTCCAAAGACGAGAGAGTTTGGATATCTGGATGCAATACTGGATTTTGTCAATGAACGAAGGATGATGCAGAATGGGGTGGCGGAAAAAGAGAAGGATATTTGGCATCTGGAGAAATTGGACATACCGTATAAGGACAATCCTGTTAAAAATGTAAAATCAATCGATTTCACTGCAATATCACAGAAAAGTATACGGGAGGAACTAAAAAAAGGAATTTATCTAAATCTTCAAAGTGAGGCAATTGCCTGCGTAAAAAAGGAAATGACAGCCATAAGGCGGCTGTCGAGATATTTAAAAGAAAAACAACCACAGATACAATCCTGCGTGGAGTTGAAGCGCGATATTATAGAAGAATATCTGACTTACTTGAGAACGGAAGATGTTGGAATGAAATATTTTCATGCAGAGTTGAACCGACTCCGGTCTATATTGGAAAGTATAGGTCACGCCTGTGAATATGAAAATCTGGGTATGCTGTTTCTGAACAGAGATATTCCGCCTGCACGTAGAGGAGAGTTTAGGACATACTCTAATGAAGAACTGAAGAGATTGAACGCAGCGATTGTGGAGATGGACGAGCAGACGGCCAGAATTATGATCATCCACCAGATGTTGGGAACCAGAATATCAGATACACTTACGCTGGAAACGGACTGCCTGTATGAAAAAGAAGAGAACATTATCATACGGATACGGCAAATGAAAAGTAGTACTTATGAGAAACCAATCAGCGCAGAACTGGCGCAGTTAATCAGAATGGCCATTACTTATACCAGAGAGAAGTACGGAGAAACAAAGTACATTTTTGTTAATGATAAGGATTCTGCAAAACCATTGCAATACGGTACGATACAAAGCCGGATTGTGAAAATGATCCATGAGAAGGATATCCGGGATGATAACGGTAATTTATTTGGATTTGGATCTCATTTGTATAGACATTATTACAGCGTGAAATTGTCAGAGATGCATCTGGACGATTGGACAATAGCACAACTATTGGGGCATAGATCTGTCAGAAACGTAAAGTATTATCGAAAGATGAGTAACCAAGCTCTGGCAGATGATACGAGAGAAGTGCTGAAGATGTTATCAGATCAGATGAAAGAAAGCTTGGATGGTTGGGAGGAAGAATATGAGCAAATACGACAAAATGGTGGAATGTAACCAAAAGGTCAGCAGGGAGAAAATCGACCTCGCCAGAAAAACGATATTGGATATGATGGAAGAAGGGGAAAAGGTGACAATTCCAAAGCTGATGGCACAGACAGGACTGTCGAGAGGTTTTTTCTACAAAAATCCTACCGTGCGAAATCTGCTGGATGAAGCGATGCAGAAACAGGTTGGCATGGTTGATCCTCGGAGAGAGATACTGGATATGGCTATGGACAATGAAATTGTGAAGCTGCATGAACAGATGAAAATACTGCGGGGAGAAAATGAGGAACTTAAGATGGAAAACCAAAGAATGCAAAAAGCGTTGGAAAAGAAAAATGCAAATATTTTAAGAATGCTGTAGGCAGAACAACATAAATGAAATCGAATATTATGGCTTCGAAAGAATCCATTTACAAACGCATGGTTGGATTGACTATGCGTTTTCTTTTATATAAAATGAAAAGAAGAACATGAAACACAGTTGTACATTCTGTTAAGTCCAGTAAAATAGAGAGGTATAGGGAAGAGGCTACATTTTTTCGATGAGCCTACCAACGATCTGGATATTGCCACATTGCAGGTGCTGGAGGATTATCTGGACACCTTCCCGGGAATCGTTATCGTAGTGTCCCATGACCGTTATTTTCTGGATCGTGTTGTTCGCAGGATCTTCGCCCTGGAGGATACCCGCATGGTGCAGTATGAGGGCGGTTACACAGATTATGCCAATAGGAAAGCTGCGGAGGGGAACACAGAGAGCACAGGAACGGCGGCAGCATCCCAGCCGAAGAACGCCGATGAGGAAACTACTTCTAAAAACTGGAAAAACGGACAGAAACGCAAATTAAAATTCACTTACCAGGAACAGAAAGACTATGAATCCATTGAAGGCGAAATGGCAGCATTAGAGGATAAAATTGCAACTTTGGAAGCAGATTTTTCAAAATATGCCAGTGATTTTGTGAAACTCAATGAATTAACACAGGAAAAAGAGGCTGTGGAACAGCAGCTGGAAGAAAAAATGGAACGCTGGATGTACTTAGAAGACCTGGCGGCGAGAATCGAACGGGGAGAAGAAAACTGACAGTCCGAAGTCCGGAATGTCAGTCTTCTGCATCGTCGGTAGCTGCCGCAACTGCGGATACCACGGAGGATACTACGGCGATCACTACTGCCAAAAGGATGATCAAAAGTCCGCCGGCTAAAAGTAAAAACATAAAGTACGCTCCTCTCTGAAATAACTTTACAGACACCCATATTATATCATTTTTCCTAAAAAAAACAATAAAAATCGGCATATAGTAGAAAAAATCACCAAAATGAAGTATAATAAAAGCATTCATCGGGACTGATTTATGTTTTGAGGAGGGTGCCTATGACATATCAGAAAGCAAAAGAGGAAATCGTTGAATCTTCTCCGCAGAAAACAGATGCCGGAAAAGAAGAATTATATCTGTATTCTCTTAGAAAAATGGCGGAAGAAAATGTAGAAAATAACAGAACAGGGCTGACAAATCTGCATAATATCAATTCTTTTTTCTATCTGTGCGGTGAAATGATCAAGCAGCAGCCGGATAAAAAATACGGTGTCATAATTATGGATATTGTACAGTTTAAGGCTGTGAATGAGTTCTGCGGCAGAGACGAAGGAGACAGATTGCTAAGATTTATTGCGTCCTGCTTTGACTGGTATGAGAATAACAGGCCGGATAGCTATGCCTGCCATATCAGAGCAGATATCTTTTGCTTATGCACAAGCTATGAGGAAGTAGAGGAACTGGAAATTATTGTGCGGGAGATCAGAAAAAAGATAACTGACTTTCCGTTCGCTTACCGTGTACAACCATCCTTTGGAATCGGAATCTCACCGGAGAGAGCCCCTGCCATCAGCTATCTGAAAGATTGCGCCACGATGGCTATGAACAGTATCAAAGGCAAAGTATATCGGACATATGCAGTATTTGACGAAAAAATGCGTAGTCAGAAGATGCGAGAACGCCAGGTGGAAAATGATATCGTGTCCGCACTGGAGAACGGAGAACTACAGCTGTATGTGCAGCCCAAGGTCGATATGAGGGACGGAAGAGTGATCGGAGGCGAGGCGCTTGTGCGCTGGAAGCATCCGGAAAAGGGGCTGGTGCCACCGGGAGAGTTTATTCCCGTACTGGAGAAAAACGGATTTATCATCAATGTAGATGAATATATCTGGGAGAAAGTGTTTGCTTATCTTGGAAAGCTGCGTAAGGAAGGCCGGACACTTATTCCCGTTTCCATCAATGTATCCCGATTGCATGCGTATGATGAGAAACTGACAGAGACACTGCTCCGTCTCAGGGAGGAATATGATGTTCTGCCGGAGTATGTTCCGCTGGAACTGACAGAGAGCGCATTCCTGGAGGACGAGGTTGGTATGTATCGCCGCATGGAAAGCCTGCGGGAGCGAGGGTTCCTGGTGTCCATGGATGATTTCGGTACCGGATATTCTACTATGAACATGTTAAAGAATCAGACATTGGATGAGATTAAGATCGATCGGGAATTCATCCGGGATCTGGAGAAAGATAAGAGTCAGATCATTATCCGCAATACCATTGCCATGCTGCAGCAGCTGGGAGCACATATCGTCATTGAAGGTGTGGAGACGGAAGAACAGAAGGAGTTCCTGTTAGGCTGTAATTGTACCGATGTACAGGGCTTTTTATTCTACCGGCCGATGCCGGTGGAGGAGTTCGACAAACTGCTTTGGCAGCAGGAACGGGAGCTGGATATGGCAAAATAGACAAAGACAAAATAGACAAATGCGCAGACCGCATTCTGACGGGCTTTTTGAAATTAACCTGACAGAATGCGGTTTTTCTTTGGCCATTCTTCCGAAAATGAGAAAATAGTTCCGGAGGCGTTGACAGATGCCACGGAAGGGAGTAATCTGCATATTACCCGACAGGTCAGTCGAGGTCAAAATTCTAAATATCAGGTCATATTCGACCAGGAATCACATAATGTATTAATTAGTGCAAAATGGATTATTTTGAGAAAAACCAACAGGAGGATGTATGGAGGAAAGAGAAAACAAAAGGGAAGAAACCGCCTCTGATGCAGAATTGCAGAGGCTGGTAGAAGATTTTATCACACAGAAACAGGTGCTTTTGATCCAGGTAAAAAAGGGTGTGTTGGGCAAGGAGGAATTTCTGCAGGAGGCAGGAAAACATATCGATCAATATTATCATTTCCCGGCAACGAAAAGGAAAAGACTTTTAAAATCATTTGAACAATATATTTTCGGTTATTCCAGACTGTCACCGCTCATGGATGACAAAAGCATTTCGGATATCCGGGTGGTGAGTCATGACTGTATCCGGATCAAGAGAGAAGGAAAACGTATGGATGCCGGAATTGCCTTTGCTTCGGAGAAGGAGTACCGGCAGTTTATTGATTATGTGGCAACCAGAAATCAGGTGAATATTTCTAACCTGAATGCGATCCAACGGTTTACGGATACAGAAAGTCATCCGGACTTTATCTTTCGTTTTACCTTATCCATGCCCATTGTCAATACCTACAGCGAACCTTATCTGTGTATCCGGAAGGTGCCGAAGAGTTTTCCCATGATGACAGAACTGGTGGAGAAAGAGATGCTGGACAGGAATACGGCAGAACTGCTGGTGCAGAGGTTCCGACAGGGATCGACCCTGATCTGCGGAGGAAATTCTTCCGGTAAAACCACACTGTTAAATGCGTTGAAGGAGACGCTTCCGGATGATATGGCAATTCTGGTGGCACAGCAGGCGGATGAGCTGACCACACTGTTTCATCCGGATATGATGTTCCTTCATTCGCTTCCGGGAACCTCGGAAAGCAGTGTGAATTATGATTTAAAGCATATCAGCATAGCGGGACTGACGATGGATGTGGATTTTTTTATCATAGGTGAGGTGAAGGGAGGAGAAGCACTGTATCTGTTGAATGCGGCATATACAGGACAGATCTGTGCGGCTACGGTACATGCACCCTCTGCGGACAGGGCACCGGAGAAGATCGTGGACTATGCAATGTATGACAGTCGTTATTCACGCAACGAATTAATGAAAATGATGGACTGCTTTCAGACCCTGGTGTTTATGGAACATTACCGGGTGAAGGAAATCTTTGCCTGCCTGGGGTGGAATGCGGAGAAAGAGAATCTGGAGTATGAGAGATTGTTTTGACCATTACATGAGAGGAGAAACTTATGATCATATACGTATGGATCTTTTGTTTAATATTTATGGGTTTTCTGCTTCTGTTTGGAAGGATACGGTGGGTGGAGACAGCAAAAAGCCTGCTGTCCCGGACGAAAAAAGGGATGGATCAGTCGGCAAGACTGCGGGTGTTGGAAAACCGGCACAAGCTGCAGGAGCTACAGCGTAACAATACCTGGATCTGCCGGGTGGAAGAATTTCTCTGTTATTGCGGTATGCGGCGCAGATTTCCGGCGTGCACCCCGGAGAAATGGATCGCAGGAAATCTTCTGGGAATGACGGTGATCTTTGGAGTATTGCTTGGGAGCAGTGGAAAATTCCTGATAGCTTTATCGGGGATAATGATAAGCGGAGCAGTGGAATATCTGTTCCTGAGCACGCTGCGGGCAGAAGAATTGCGGATGACCAATGAAAATCTGCTGAAATGTCTGAATTTCCTGGGAAATTACAGCCTGACAGCGGGAGAGATCACCATGGTTCTGGGTCAGGTGAGCCGTTATGTGGAGGAACCGTTAAAGGGAGCACTGGAGGAATGTGCCTATGAAGCACAGACGACCGGAGATAGTTCACTGGCACTTTTGTCCATGGCAGAACGAATAGAACATCCCAAGATAAAGGAACTGGCCAGAAATCTGGAAATCAGTATCCGCTATATGGCAGATCTGACCACACTGGTAGACAGCAGCAGACGTTCCGCAAGGGAGTATCTGCGTATGGAAGAGGAACGTAAAGGGATGCTTCGAGAGGCAGGTATCAATATGGCATTGCTTCTGGGAATGTCGGTATTTGCCCTGCTGACGGTGGACCGGCTGATCGATGTGTCGGTCTGGAAAATAGTGTCCGGGACTTTACCGGGGCATCTTGCAGTGGGTGTCTATGGACTGATATTGTTTCTGTTTTTGCGGAAACTGTATGGTTTTCGCCGCTAGTCAGGGAGGTGTGGAGAATGAGCTGGAGAGTTATCTGGATTCCCGAACTGTTGGGAGCGGTGCTGGGAGGAATTTTTGTGTTCCGGCTGGGTATGGGAACAATGCCGAAAACGGTGTTGCATGCCTGCGAGGAATTTACCGGAATGCTGCGGGAGAGCCGAAGGTATGAAAACTGGGTCACCGGAACAGAAAAGAAATTAAGGAAAAACGGTGCAAAATTTCACTATGGGAAGAAAATTACACCGGTAAAATACCTGCTGATGCGCCTGTTTCTTTCTCTTGGCGCAGTACTGACACTGGAATCTATCGGCTGGGGATATGCACTGCTTGCGGCAATGGGACTGTATTATGTGCCGGAACTGTTATTGCTGTACCTGAACCGACAGGACAATCATAAGATGATGCCGGATCTGCAGCTGATCTATCAGGCACTGGAGGTACAGACCTGTGCCGGAGTCTATGTAACGGATGCCTTGACGGAATGCTGCCAGAGCGTACGGACGCAGAGATTACAGCAGGCTTTGATGGAACTGTCCGGAGATCTGGTCATACAGTCGGATCTGGTTACGGCTTTGTCTGACTTCCAACAGAAATTTGACAACCGTCAGATCGATGCATTGTGCATTACCCTGATCCAGGCAGGAGAGTCGGGGCAGGCGGTAGATCTGTTGAAGGACATGGGAGAGCAGTTGAAGGATATGGAACTTACGGTGCTTCAACAGCAAAAAAGTGCTCTGGACCGTAGTATTACTTTTTATCAGCTGGGAATGCTGGGGGCGGTACTGGGAATCATTTTATATGCCTGTGTGGGATATATGTTCCGGGCAGTGGTGCAATTCTGAAATACCAATAAAACAAAACAAGAAAGGGACAAAACATGAAGAATTTACAGAGAATCTGGGGAAAAGTAAAAGAACATGCCTTACGGCAGGAGCAGGGGATCGACGGGATCCTGGTCACTGTAGGTCTGTGTATTATTGCACTGTTATTGTGCGTGGTCATGAAGGACAGTCTGACAACGTTTATACAGACCATTGTAACAGCGATGCAGACCAAAGCGGCAGATATCCTGACAGGGGTATAGGATAGGAGAGAAGATGACGGAACGAGGGAAACAGCCAGGGAACATAGGAGAGCTGCTGACGATGGGCATGTGTGTGCTGGCACTGACGGTAGTGATGCTGAACTACCTGCAGAATGTGCAGCTGCTCCAGGCAAAAGAGAATGTAGGACAGCTGGCGAGGGCCTATCTGCTGAAAATGGAAACGGTAGGATATCTGGAACCGGCGGAGCAGGCACACCTCACGGCAGAACTGGAGACGGCAGGACTGACAGAGATCGATTATGAGGGAAGTACTTTGGAACCTGCAGGATATGGGGAACGCATTATCCTGCAGATTCACGGAAAGCTGGGCGGACATTATGAAATACGGGAAAAGAGAGTATCGACTGCCAAAAACTGAGAACCGGCAGGAGACAGGAAAAGCAGAAAGCGGACAGGTTTCCTGGGTGCTGGGATTGTTTCTGATACTGTTTCTGGCAATTTTGTTGTATATGCAGCTGCAACTGGCAATGTACAAGGCATCCGCACGGTATCTGGAAGATGCATTGGCACTGTCCAATCTGGCATCGGCAGTCATTGACATCCGGGAGTATGGCAGCACACATAAGGTACATATCACAGATCAGGAACAGGCGTATGCGGGATATTGTTCTGCTGTCCGTGAAAATCTGGGGTTAAATGAAAATTATGAAGCAGTAGGTCACAAGCTGATTTCCGGAAAGGTAGAGATACGAAATTACATTATCTATAATGTCACGGGAACAAAAGTGCAGGTGTGGGAACGAAACGGTGACGGAAGGATCCTGGAATGGGAAGGAACCCTGGGAGAAGTGAGGACTCCGGGGGGACAGACCATTGAGAATACCGGTGTGTACAGTGAGATCACATATCCGGTGGAAGGTTTTCTGGGAATTACAGTAACTGCTGAAAAAAGTAAGCTGGTAGATGTGGTCAGTGAATATATGGGAGAGGAAACGAATGAAAAAACGGAAGATGAGTCAGGCGTGGAAGAATAGAATCTGGAACGGAAGTATCCTGGCAGCGTTTGTGGCGGCTATGGCAGTATTTGTTTTTTTGCTGCAGACAGAAAAGAGAGTGCTTACGGAATACGAAAAAGAACAGGTATGCGTGGTAACGGCGGCAATTCCCAGGGGAGAAAAAATCTCCGCGGAAAATGCAGAGCAGTATATTACAGTCATGGAAATCGACAAAAGAATTGTGCCGGAGACTGCACTGAAAAGCACAGAGGCGGCAAGCGGAAGAATAGCGGCATATGGAGTGGAACAGGGGATGGTACTGACTACAGGCATGCTGCGGGAACTGTCGGAGATCACAGAGCAGATGCGGGAACCTGTTATAGCCGGATTCCGCGCCGAAGATCTGTACCAGGTAGTGGGAGGTGTCCTGCGTGCCGGAGACAGGATCCATATTTATTGTGTGGAACAGGAGGAAGAGGAACAAAACGGGAAACTGTTGTGGGAAAATGTGTTTGTCCAACAGGTGTTTGACCGGAATGGAGCTGCAATCGGCGGTGATGATGGGACAACTCCGGCACAGAGAGTAAATATCTATATGGAAAAAGAAAGGGTGGCGGACTTTTATGCTGCACTGGCACAGGGCTCCTTGCGTGTGGTCAAGGCAGAGGATACGGATAGGCAGGAGGAATGAGAATGCGGTATGGGAGATATCTGGCAGGATTACTCGTGCTGGGAATTGCGCTCCTGTTTTCGATACAGTCGGAAGCAGCAGCGAAAAAGACCATTTACAACAGTCCTTATGTTTCTTTCAGTCCGGATGGACGTGCATTTACAACCTGCGCAGGAGACCGGAATTATGTGTGGTATGCCCGGGATGACAGCACCACTGTGTATACGCAGATTCCTTCTTCGCTGAGAGATCCGGCAGTGGGAGAACATATTTATACAGAGAAACGGTATGGAGAAATCCCAGTGAGATATTGGAAAGTGGTCCACCGGCCGGGACAGTGTATTCATAATGGATATACCGGAAAAAACTGGCACGGGGTATCTTTTGGCAGACAAAAATGCATGCAGTATTATTATTCCGGCTGGAAAGCCTATTGTGCGGATTGTGGAGAAGCCATTGAAGAGTACAATATCTATATGAGCAGAGAAGCGGCGGCCTCGATACAGTACCTGGATCTGGGCAACGAAAGAAAACCGATGAGCTACTATTATCTCTGTCCGTTCTGCGACAATCTGGAGCAGGGGGTGGATCTGCCGGCACATAAATGTAAAAATATTTCCTGGAATCAGTATAAGGTCTGTTATCAGGCCAATACGGGAGGTGCATCTTATAACGGTTATATGGATGACAGTATCCATATGTACAACGATGCCATAGTCTACGAAGGCAAGACGGTCACTCCGGTGACACACCTGACAGAGAACAATTACAGCAGGACCGGATATTTGTTCGCGGGCTGGAACACAGAGCCAGATGGTTCAGGAACCGCTTATGCGGATAAAGCTGCAATCGAAAATCTCAGGCAGGCGGATTGGAGAGACCGGACAACCTGGACAGATAACGATCATGGTGTAGTCAATTTATATGCACAATGGGTGCGGAGTGAAAGCACCCTTGTGCTTTATGCCAATGGAGGAAAGTATGATGACCGGGAGATATTTTCTGTAACGCAGCCATATCTTGAAAGATATCTGTTGCAGGAAGAACTGGTCTGCGCACCAGATGGGTATACAGTCTGTTTTCGTGCCAATGGCGGATCGGAGATCACTCCGGTGCAAGGGAAAAATCGGTTTGTCGAATGGAAAAAGGTGCATCCGTTCAGGGGGAGTCTGGATGGAAAGCAATATATCTTTGATGCTCCGGACGGTAATGTGGACAGGCTGACGGCAGTCTATCAGCCGGAACCTGTCACATTACCGGAGACCACCAGACCCGGGTGGTCCTTTGGAGGCTGGTATTATGACTCGGAATTCCGACGGCCGGCAGGAGGAGCGGGCGACAGCATCATACCGTCCGAAAATACGACATTGTACGCGCAATGGGTGGATCTTACCCTGCTGGCGAAAGATAACTACAAGGAAAACGAAGGAAAAGGAGCGGTGGATCTGTCCTGGGAGCAGACGGATCACAACAACAAAACGTACCTTATTTATCAGAGACTGGAAGACGGTGCCTGGATGCGGATTAATAGTGCAACGGATATCAACAGCGGAGCGGCCGTTGAACTGACCGGTATTTATGAAGCAAAGACGAGGACATATAACGTGCCGTATACCGGACTCTACGTCATAAAGGCGATGGGGGCGCAGGGACAGTGCTACGGTTCCTTTCGGGGAGGATGTGGGGGAAGTGCCTCCGGAACATTCTGGCTGCAGAGGGGGGAACAACTGACCTATGCCGTGGGTGGTCAAAACGGGTATAACAAAGGCGGCAGAGCTTCAAATTATGGAAACGGAGGAGGAATGACATCCGTGGTATCCGACCGGAAGGGAATCCTGCTGATCGCAGGAGGAGGCGGTGGAGCATCACCGGGCGGTGCAGGCGGCAAGGGTGGCAGCATGGAAAGTGTCCTCGGGCAGCAGGAAGGAGAAGCGGGTATGGCCGGAGGCGGAGCCGGATATTATGGAGGAACCGCCGGAGAGAAGATCGTGCATCACCATACGAATGACTGCTATAGAAATGCTTCTTATACACCAACATTCGGAGATTGGGAATATTTTATGTGGGGATCGAATTGCTTTGATTCCTCAGGCACAAATTCTTATCAGTATAACGGACATACCACAAGTACGGACGATGATGAGTGGAGCCGTGCCATAGTCCGGGTCGGATGGGCCAGAAACGGGAATTATCCTAAGGAACAGATGTGGAATGTTTCCGGTTATCGGGGGATTCCCACCAATGGCAATACGACATTGAATCTTTCATATTTTTGCGATGGATGGGGATCTCTGGGTGGAAATATTGTGAATACCGACTGGCTGCCGGATGAGAAGCAGCCGTCGGAATTTGTAATCCTGGATCAGAAAGGAACAAAAATTGCACAGGGAAAATTTCGGGATTATCCTTTTTATGATAAACATGGCGGCGGAGACCCGGCAGCCAGTGATTTCCGGCAGTCCCTGCATATCTCATTACCGGAAGGAACGACACATATCTACGTGCATCTGAATTTTCATTTAAGAGGAAATGTCTGGTTTACCGCGGGAATCAGCTCACTTAGTTTCAGTGGTGGGAGAACTCTTGTATGCGGTTATACGGAAGGCCAGGTCCTATTCTCGAAGCCGGCATATGGCGGAAGCAATTATGTAAATCCGGAATGTGCACTGCTATATGAAAGTGAAAGTGGAGTACGGAGTGGAGACGGGCTGTTGTGTCTGCAGTCAAAAGCAATAGGTTACCAGGAGACTTTACAGCTGAAGGGAGTCAGGGCAACTGATCTTGCGGCTCCCGGGAAAATTCCGGAGAACGTCGTAAGAGAAGCACTGGACAGAGAAAGAATAAGAATCTCGTGGACAGAGCCGGAGGATTACGGGACGGTATATTATCATAGAGCGGAATCTTATCTGACGGGCAGTACTTCCAAACTATGTGACTCCAATATCACAAAAAACACATTGCTTAGCGGTATCAGGGGATATTATTATCTTGTGGATCAAAACAGGGATACCGTCGTAACGGACGATGCCGGTTATTGTAAAGAACCCCATATGGAACTGGAGGTAAAGGATGGGGTGCAGTATCTGCATGTTGCCGCTGTGGATGTGGCGGGAAATGTAAGCGAGACCACACATATTTGTGTGGATGGAAAACAGATTCTGTGGAAGCTTCATACAAAACAGCTTAAGATAAACGAGGCAGAGGGCAATGTATATCCGGCGGCAGCGGACAAAACCTGGTATGTCCGGGCGGACGGAAAGACACCGTTCACGTTAACGAATGCATCTTATATGGAAGGTACAGCCAGACCGGACTATCAACTGAATGGGACAATATATGAAACGGTGACGGAGGACGGTGGCAGGGCGAGAAATATCATTGTCACACCGTCTGCGGAGATAACGGATGATGTGATCCGGACAGATGCGGAGGGACTGTCTTATGCGACTGAGGGGACCAATGTGCTGCAGCAACATTCCTATTCCTATACTTTGCGGTCACACCGGAATCAGGAACTTACCGGAGTACAGCAATTTGTCATAAGTGGAGACCGGAACGGACAAACGATTCGGGTGATTCCGGTAGCGGAAGCGGATCACGGAACAGATAAAATATATTCTGTATCTACGCAGGATCAGAAAAACGGGATCGCTCTGATCGCTGACGGAGAAGCTCCGGTCATCCGGGGGATGGAAATACTGGAGAACCGGGCACTGATCGATCGCAGAGACGGAGCTGTTACCATACGTGTTACTGCCACAGATGCTCTAAGTGGTGTGGATCATTTTACAATTGTTATCAGTAATACGGACAATGCTGTTTCTAAGACCTACCTTCCCGGAGAAGATGGCTGTATCGTGATTACAATCACAGAGGACGAACCGCTGTTCAGCGGGGATTTTACGGTACTGGGATATGCTTCGGATCATGTGGGGAATGAGAGCCGTATCTGTTACGGTACGACGGAATTTGCACTGGAAAGCAGTGTGAAACGTATTTTGGAGCCGCAGGAGCCGGTCTTCAAATGCGGCGAAAGCGGAATTCTTACCTTTACCACATGGGGATATGCGGACCGGGTGGAAGTCATTTTCCCGGAATGTATGACAGCACTGGATCCGACATTGAATAAAGTCTATGATTATACCGAAAGTCAGGGGTATCGTAAGACGGAAGAACTGGAATTTATGGTGCCTTTATATACTCCGGAGAACCAGACACAGGAAATCACAGTGCGGGCCTATAAAGGTGACAAGAGGCTGGAAGATCATCCGACGATCAGCGTGATCGGAGTGTCGGGAAATGTGTTGGATGAACTGCGTACCCGGTTACGGTAAGGAGGTATGAGAGCCTTGGAAATCGTGTTCCGGATACTGTGGTCGGTGGTTCTGGGAGGCCTTATCTATGGTAGTGCAATCTGGCTGCTGCGTGTGGAACTATCGGGAGACATCGAGAGGATGGAACCCGGAAAAGCGTGGCTTCTCGGGGGACTGGCCTGGATCAATGCAGTTGTGATTCTTGTTATAGGGGGAATGGATGGAAGACTTCCGGAAGAAAACAGACTGGTGATCCTGGGGGCACAGGAGATCCTGTGCTCCCTGCTGGCGGGAGGTTTGTTAGCGGCGGCCTGCATGGATGCTGTACACAGTTATGTGTATAATTATGTATGGTGGTGGTGCCTGCCATGGACAGGAATACTGCTGGGGCTTCCGGTGTCGGAAGCTTATATGGAGGATGGAGTGTGCAGGATTACTGACAGGTTTAGCATACAGCAGGCGGCAGCAGTGGCATTGTTTGTACTCCTGCAGCAGATATTGTTTGCCCAAATGTACGGAAGAGCTGACTGTCATGCATTTTCTGTATGTGCGTTGGCAGGCTGCGCCTGGCAGGGGAATCTGTTGTGGTTTCTGATCCATATGTTATCGGCGTTGACATTGCTGGCTGCAGTACAGTTTTGCAGAAGAAATGTGACACCGGATGGAAAACTTCGTGTACCGAAGCCGTTTATTCCATATATAGTGGTAACCTTCTGGGTGCAGATCCCGGTAATGTTGTATTTGCAGAGTAAAGCTGCGTATATTTATGCATAAACAGTTGCACAATTTTCAAAAAGGTGCTATAGTAATCAACGTTTAAGGACGGCTGTCGTCCGTAGAAAACAGACAGGAGGATAATATTATGAAAAAAGCAATCGCAATGTTACTTGCAACTGTAATGTGTACAGCAATGTTGACCGGCTGTGGTTCTGATTCCGCAGCAAACGAGAGCTCTCAGGCTTCCGGGAGCAGTGTGGCAGAGACTGCTGCAGCAACCACTACAGAAGCAGCAGCTACTACTGAGGCCGCTGATAAGACCGAGGGTGGCGTACTGGTATTCGGTACCAACGCAGAATTCCCTCCCTTTGAGTATGTAGGAGATGACGGAGAACCCGACGGGTTCGATGTAGCTCTGATCAAGGCTGTAGGCGAGAAACTGGGTATGGAAGTACAGGTAGAGAATATGGAGTTTGACTCTCTGGTTAGTTCCATTGGCAACAGAATCGACGGTGCTATCGCAGGAATGACCGTTACTGATGATCGTAAGGAGCAGGTAGATTTCTCCGATGCGTATTATGAAGCTGTACAGTTTGTGATCGTACCGGCAGATTCCGAGATCGCAGCTGCAGATGATCTGAAGAACAAGACCATCGGCTGTCAGCTGGGTACCACCGGTATGTTCCTGGCAGAGGATATCGAAGGTGCTACCGCACAGACCTACAACAGAGCAATCGATGCAGTAAACGATTTGGTAAACGGCAGAGTAGACGCTGTTATCATTGATAAGAACCCTGCAGAAGTATTTAATACCAAATTCGAGGGTAAGGTTAAGATCATCGACGGTGCTGATTTCGGCTTCGAAGCTGAGGAATACGCTATCGCACTGCCTAAGGGAAGCGAGTTGGTAGAGCAGGTAAATCAGGCACTGGCTGATCTGAAGGCTGACGGTACTTTTGATGCACTGGTAGCTGAGTACATCGGTGAATAATTTTTATACAAAATATACATGAAAAAGAAGAGAATGGCTTGTGCCATTCTCTTCTTTTTGCTATATTAAGGTAGGCAACATATACGGTTTGACCAATCGTACACTTATATTTTCACAAGAAAGGCATAGGAAATAACATGCAAAATATCTGGCAACATATTTATGCAGCCTTCATTGAAGCGGACAGATGGAAGCTTTATCTGAAAGGACTGGGAGTAACCTTAGAGGTTTCTTTTTTTGCGGCACTGCTTGGTATCCTGATCGGAACCATAGCGGCATTTTTGAAATTATCCACGAGAAAAAACGGATCGAAGACCATAGCGTCCCGGATTGCAAGTGCTTATATTGATATTATCCGCGGAACTCCTACTACGGTACAGTTGTTGATCATGTGGTCCGGCATTCTGGCTACCTGTAAGAACAGTGTGCTGATCGCCAGTCTGACATTCGGTATCAATTCCGGTGCTTATGTGGCGGAGATCGTCAGAGCAGGCATCCTGGCTGTGGACAAGGGACAAATGGAAGCGGGCAGATCACTGGGACTGAACAAATTCCAGACGATGCGATACATTATCATTCCGCAGGCATTCAAGAGCATCCTGCCGCCTCTGGGCAATGAATTTATCGTGCTGATTAAGGAAACCTCTATTGTAGGTTACGTAGGAATGAGTGACCTTACCCGTGTGGCCAACCAGATGACCTCCAAGCTGTTTGATGTATTTACACCGCTGCTTGGTATTGCCTTCATCTATTTTGTACTGACCAAGGTATTGTCCATTCTGCTTGCAAAACTGGAAAGGAGACTGCGTAAGAGTGATAATCGTTAAAGATCTGCATAAAAGCTTTGAAGATAATCAGGTATTAAAAGGGGTAAATTATCATATTCACCCCGGTGAGAAGATCGTGGTGGTAGGACCTTCCGGCTCCGGTAAGAGTACATTTTTACGCTGCCTGAATCTTTTAGAGAGACCTACCAGCGGTGAGATCTGGTTCGATGGACAGAACATCACGGATCCCAGGATCGACATCAACAAAGTTCGTCAGCATATGGGTATGGTATTTCAGCATTTTAACCTGTTCAACAATCTGACGATCATGAACAATATTACCCTTGCCCCCGTGAAATTGAAACTGATGGGTGAGGAAGAAGCAAAAGAGAATGCCCTGAAGCTGTTAAAGAGAGTTGGACTGGAGGAAAAGGCAGATGCTTATCCGGCATCTTTAAGCGGCGGTCAGAAGCAGAGAATTGCAATTGTCAGATCTCTGGCAATGAATCCCAGAGTAATGCTGTTTGATGAGCCTACTTCCGCACTGGATCCCGAAATGGTGGGAGAGGTACTTGAAGTTATGAAAGAACTGGCAGAGAGCGGTATGACCATGGTGGTCGTGACACATGAGATGGGATTTGCCAGAGAAGTGGGTACGAAGGTGCTTTTCATGGACGGTGGTAATATCGTGGAGGAGAATACTCCCCAGGAGTTCTTCACCAATCCTAAGAGCCCAAGATTACAGGAATTCTTATCCAAAGTGCTGTAGGAACAGCATCGCATGCAAAAAATGCGGGAACGGAGATCCGGGATGATCACAATATCTTTGTGTATGATTGTAAAAAATGAAGAACGGGTTCTGAAAAGGTGTCTGGACAGTGTCAGGGATCTGGTGGATGAGATCATTATTGTGGATACAGGATCCACGGATGCCACAAAGCGGATTGCAGCCGGATACACCGATAAAATATATGATTTCACATGGAACGATGACTTCAGTGCGGCGAGAAATTTTGCATTTTCCAAAGCTACGAAGGAATACATTTATTCCGCAGATGCGGATGAGGTGCTTTCGGAAGAAAACCGGCGAAGGTTTCGACTGTTAAAGGAGACACTGCTTCCGGAGATCGAGATCGTCCAGATGAAATACGGCAATCAGCTACAGAACGGCACAGTGTATAATTTTGATGAAGAATATCGTCCCAAATTATTCCGCAGACTGCGAAGCTTCGTGTGGGAAGAACCAATCCATGAAACTGTACGGCTGGAACCGGTAGTCTATGACAGCGATATAGTCATCACTCACATGCCGGAACAGAATCATGCGGGCAGGGATCTGACAAATTTCCGCAAACAGATCGCGCAGGGAAGACGACTTTCCAGAAGACTGTACGGAATGTATGCCAGAGAACTGTTCCTGGCGGGAGAGGCACGGGACTTTCTGGAAGCGGAAGATTATTTCAGGGCAGAAGTTTCGTCCCCGGACAGAAGTGCGGATGAGATTACGGAAGGCTGTTGTGTGGTGGCCAGAGCCGCCAGACTGCGGGGAGCTGCTGTGACATTTTTCAAGTATACTTCCAAGGTGATCGCGGGGGACGGCTGTTCGGAAATCTGCTGTGAACTGGGGTATTTCTATGAAGAGACGGGAGACTTTGAGGAAGCGGCTGTCTGGTATTATAATGCAGCTTATGAAACACAGCCGGTACTGGCGCTGCGGAGTTCGGAAGAAGAACCTTTACAGGGGCTGATCCGGTGTTACGAACATCTGGGACTTCCTGCACAGGCGAGGAGCTATGCGGAAGAATTAAAACATCGACAGAATGAACAAACAGATAACTGAAAATAAATTTTTCACACGCAAATTTGTGCCTGCACAAGGGACGAAAGTCTCTGAAAGCTTGCAGGTTTTGAGAAAGGCATGGTTATTAACATGAAGTGGGAAGAAAACGTACGTAAGGTGGTTCCTTATGTGGCAGGAGAGCAGCCGAACCGCCCGAACATGATCAAGCTGAATACGAATGAGTGTCCTTATCCTCCTGCCCCGGGAGTGCGGAAGGCAGCAGAAAATATGGAGAGTGCGGCACTGCGTTTATATCCGAATTCAAATGCGCAGCCCCTGGTGGACGAGTTGGCAGCATATTACGGTGTGAAACCGGAACAGGTATTTGTAGGTGTGGGATCCGATGATGTATTATCCATGGCATTTCTGACATTTTTCAACAGCGGAAAGCCGATCCTGTTCCCGGATGTGACTTATTCCTTCTATGATGTATGGGCGGATCTGTACCGGATTCCTTATCATACCTGTGCGCTGGATGAGAACTGGCACATGAACCCTGAAGATTACAAACAGCCCAACGGCGGTGTGATCTTCCCGAATCCCAATGCACCTACCGGTGTGGAAGAGTCCCAGGCAATGATCGAAGAAATCTTACAGGCCAATCCGGACGTGGTAGTGATCGTGGATGAGGCTTATGTGGACTTTGGAGGCACAAGTGCACTGCCCTTGCTTAAAAAATATGAGAATCTTCTGGTAGTACAGACTTTTTCCAAATCCAGAGCCATGGCGGGAATGCGTATCGGCTTCTGTATCGGTAATGAGAAGCTGATACACTATCTGAACGATGTGAAGTTTTCCTTCAACTCCTATACCATGAACCTGCCTTCCCAGGTCATGGGCGTGGAAGCGGTAAGAGATGATGCTTATTTCAAGGCCACCACGGCAAAGATCGCAGCTACCAGAGAGCGGATCAAGAAGGAACTGAACGAGCTGGGCTTTACTTTCCCGGATTCGAAAGCAAACTTTATATTTGCTTCTCATAAGGAAGTTCCCGCGGAAGAACTGTTCCGGGCTCTCCGTGAGGCTGACATCTATGTCAGACACTGGAATAAACCGAGAATTGCCAACTCCCTGCGTATTACAGTCGGCACGGATGAGGAAATGGACCGATTGATCGCTTTTTTGAAAAATTATCTGGAAAAGCGGGCATAAATAAATTAAAAGAATTGGAGTAAACACATGTTAAAAAAATATTTGATGATTTTCCTGGTATCTATGGTTCCTCTGATCGAGCTGAGAGGTGCTGTCCCTATTGCGGTTGGAATGAATCTTCCTTTGCTTCCCAGCTATATTATCTGTATTCTGGGAAATATGCTGCCGGTACCTATTATCTTCTTTTTTGCAAGAAAAGTACTGGAATGGGGTGCGGACAAGCCGGTCATCGGCAAGTTCTTTACCTTCTGCCTGGAAAAAGGACATAAAGGCGGACAAAAGCTGCAGGAAAAAGCGGGCAGAGGCCTGTTCGTGGCGCTGTTGTTGTTCGTGGGTATTCCCCTTCCCGGAACCGGTGCGTGGACCGGAACACTGGCAGCAAGTTTGTTAGACATGGATTTCAAGTCCAGTGTCATTGCAGTAATGTGCGGTGTGGTTCTGGCAGGCGTGATCATGGGATTGCTCAGCATGGGAGTATTCGGCGCACTGGGGACTATTTTCTAAAAAACTGGAGATGCTGCAATTATGGAGAATACGGAAGAAATCTATACAGACTTTGCAAGAGTATATGACGAACTGATGGATAATACACCCTATGAAATGTGGTGCAATCGTCTGGATCAGCTGATTGCGTCCTATGGTGTATCCAGACCTACGCGGGACGCGGAAGGAATTCTGGATTCCGAGCGGAATCTGGTGGTGGATCTGGGCTGCGGCACCGGCACTTTGACAGAACTGTTATACCAAAAAGGGTATGATTGCATCGGCGTGGACAATTCTGAAGAGATGCTGGGCATTGCCATGGAGAAAAAGGTGGAGAGCGGTTCGGAGATCCTCTATCTGCATCAGGATATGCGGGAACTGGATCTGTATTCTACTGTTGGTACGGTGATCAGCGTCTGTGATTCCGTCAATTATATTTTGGAAGAAGAGGAACTTTTGCAGGTATTCCGACTGGTGAACAATTATCTCTACCCCGGTGGCATTTTTATCTTTGATTTTAATACAGATTATAAATACCGGGAAGTCATCGGCAATACGACGATTGCGGAGAACCGGGAGGATTGCAGTTTTATCTGGGAAAATTATTATGATCCGGAAGAAGAGATCAACGAGTATGATCTGACAATCTTCGTCCAGGAAGAGGGTGATACCTTCCACAGATTTACCGAGACCCATTTGCAGAGGGGTTATACCGTAGAACAGATGAGGACACTGGTGGAACAGGCCGGACTGAAGATTATGGAGATCATGGATTCCGATACCGGTGAGGCGGTAACGGAGACCAGTGAAAGAGTATATATCGTAGCAAAAGAGCAGCAGAAAGAGCTGTAGACAGAAAGGTACGTGGAATAAATGAAAGATTATATGGTACGTGCAACCGCGGCAAATGCGCAGATCCGAGCGTTCGCCTGCACGACAAGAGAGACGGTGGAGACCGCAAGAGCGTCTCACAATACCAGCCCTGTGGTAACGGCGGCACTGGGAAGATTACTCAGCGCGGGCGCCATGATGGGAAGCATGTTAAAGGGTGACGATGAACTGATCACACTGCAGATCAAAGGAGATGGTCCCATTGGGGGCCTGACAGTTACAGCAGATATGAACGGTCATGTAAAGGGCTATGCCAATGTGCCCGATGTGATCCTGTCAGCCAATGCCCAGGGAAAACTGGATGTGGGCGGTGCCGTAGGTGCAGGTGTTTTAAGCGTGATCCGCGATATGGGACTGAAGGATCCCTATGTGGGACAGATAGAGCTGCAGACCGGCGAGATTGCAGAGGATCTGACCTATTATTTTGCGGTATCCGAACAGGTACCTTCCGTGGTAGGACTTGGGGTATTGATGAACAGAGACAATACCGTGAGACAGGCAGGCGGTTTCATTGTACAGCTGATGCCCTTTGCGGAAGAGGAAATGATCAGCAAACTGGAGGAGAATATCAAGAATCTCTCTTCCGTTACTACTATGCTGGATGCCGGCAAGACTCCGGAGGGAATGCTGGAAGTACTGCTTTCCGGAATGGATCTGGAGATCACCGATACACTTCCTGTGGAATTTGCCTGCAATTGCAGCAAGGACAGAGTGAGAAAAGCACTGATCAGCATTGGCAGGGAAGAATTGCAGTCCATGATCGATGATGGAGAGACCATCGAAGTGAACTGCCACTTCTGTAATAAAAACTATAATTTTACCGTGGATGAATTGAAACAGATGATCCAGTAATGTATACAGTAAAGCGAGGAAGCTTATGGAACAGGGATTTGTCAAGGTAGCATCCGCCACACCCAGGATCCGGGTGGCGGATCCGGTCTATAATGCGCAGGTAATCTGTGAACAGGCAAAAGAAGCGGCGGAGCATGGAGCAAAGATCGTAGTGTTTCCGGAATTATGTATTACCGGATACACCTGTAACGATCTTTTTTTGCAAGAACTTTTGTTGGAAAAAGCAAAAGAAGCATTGCTTACGATTGCAGAAGAGACCGGACAGTTGGAAACGTTATTTCTGGTGGGACTTCCCGTGGACAAGGACGGCCGTCTGTACAATGTGGCTGCGGTATTGTACCGGGGCAGGATACTGGGAATGATTCCTAAGAAAAATATCCCTATGTATGCGGAGTTCTATGAAGGCAGACATTTCACACCGGGAGAGGAAACGGTGACGGAATATCGTCTGGGAAAACAGGTGATTCCTTTCGGATCCAACCTGTTGTTCCGGTGTGAGGAACTTCCGGAGCTGATATTGGGATGTGAGCTCTGCGAAGATCTGTGGGTGGCAGAGCCGCCTTCTACCTCGCATGCACTGATGGGAGCTACAGTTATTGCGAATCTGTCGGCCTCCAATGAGACGGTTTCCAAGGATGATTATCGTACCCTTCTGATAAAAGCTTCCAGTGCAAGACTTCTGTGCGGTTATATCTATACCTCTGCCGGAGAAGGGGAATCCACGCAGGATCTGGTATTCGGAGGACATGATCTGATCGCAGAGAACGGAACACTGTTGGTACAGTCAGCTCGTTTTACTACGGGAATTCTTTACACAGATCTGGATGTATTAAAAATAAGCAGTGAGCGCAGGCGAATGGGTACCTTCGGAAAGAGACCGATGAAGCCCTATCTTACAGTTCCTTTTTCCATGCAGCTGACTGGGACAAAACTGGACCGGAAGTTCGCTGCACACCCGTTTGTACCGGAGGACACGGTAGAACGCAACCGCAGATGTGAAGATATTTTATCCATTCAGGCTTTCGGCCTGAAAAAGAGATATGAGCATATTGGATGTAAGACAGCGGTCCTGGGTATTTCAGGAGGACTGGATTCCACACTGGCACTTTTAGTGACAGTGCGCACTTTTGATCTGTTGGGACTTCCGAGGTCGGGGATCATTGCAGTGACCATGCCCTGTTTCGGAACAACAGACCGGACTTATGAGAATGCCTGTCTGCTGGCGAAGACGCTGGGAACTACATTGCGGGAGGTGGATATCCGGGAATCGGTCACCAGACATTTTACGGATATCGGTCAGGATATGGAGTGCCATGATGTCACCTATGAGAACGGACAGGCCAGAGAGCGTACCCAGGTGCTCATGGATATTGCCAACAAGGAAAATGCTCTGGTCATCGGCACGGGAGATATGTCGGAACTGGCCTTAGGGTGGGCTACCTATAACGGAGATCATATGTCCATGTATGGCGTTAATGCCGGAGTGCCCAAAACACTGGTGAGACATCTGGTGGCCTATTATGCCGATACCTGTAATAATGCAGAGCTTACCGCAGTCCTAAAGGACGTGCTGGATACGCCGGTGAGCCCGGAACTGCTTCCACCGGTGGAGGGGAACATTGCACAGAAGACGGAAGATCTGGTAGGTCCTTACGAACTGCATGACTTTTTCCTGTATTATATGCTGCGGTGCGGTTATGCACCGGACAAGGTCTACCGGATCGCGAGAGAGACCTTTGAAGGAAAATATGACGATCCGACGATCCGCAGGTGGCTGAAGAATTTTTACCGGAGATTTTTCACACAGCAGTTTAAGCGTTCCTGCCTGCCGGACGGACCGAAAGTGGGAAGTGTGGCATTGTCACCCAGAGGTGATCTGCGGATGCCGTCCGATGCCTGTGCCAGGATCTGGCTGGATCAATTGGAAGAAATATAAAAATATTGTTAAAAATTCGTCGAAATTCTTAATTTTCTGTTTTTTACTTGAAATGGAAAACGGGAAATCGTATATTATAGCTGTACCAATTTTGGAGGACACGTGGAGGAATAAATATGACTAAGGCGGAGATTTTAAAGAAAGAAATTTTGAGACAGTATCGTAGTGTCAGACAGTTTGCCATGGAGATGAACATTCCCTACAGCACACTGGTGACTGCATTGGAGCGCGGGATTGAGGGGATGGCGTACGGAACAGTGATCAAGATGTGTGACAAGCTGAGCCTGAACCCGGTGGATTTCTCTTCTCTGGAGAGAGATGCTTCTCTGGGAGCACAGCTTCTGGAAAACCGTGTTATGCAGAACTACGTGAAGCTGAACCAGACAGGTAGAGACAAGATTCTGGAGCTGATGGATGATTTTGTACAGATTGATAGGTACAAGGCCAAATCCAAAAAGGCAAAATAAGAAAACAGAAGCAGAAAATGAAATAACAGCTACTGTTAATTCCCCGGAAGGGAATCAACAGTAGCTGTTAAACATCATACCGCTGTAAGCGCTGGTAATGTAAGGACTGGCAAAATTGTGACCGGGATTTTTGTAGGCCACAATTTTTTTGTCTACATAATCCATAGGATTCAGAGCAACCTGATCACTCTTGTGTAAAAGCGAACTGCTGAATTCTTTCAGTACATTGAAGCCGGACAGGTCATTCCCGGATTCCGCGGCGGTCTGCCGCAGCTTTTCATCATTGACAGATAGAATACCATCCTCCTGCAGGTGCATTCCCATGTTTTCCAGAGAAGTACCGTAGTGGGAAGCTATGGAGGAGAATTCGTGAATCAGCTGTTTGCTTCTGGACTGTGTCTCCAGGTAGGAGGAAGCTGTTTTAATAAATTCATTATAACTGCCTACCAGCTGGATGATATTGTCTGTGATGGATTCGGTATCTGTTTTCAGACCGACATGTGTGGGCTGATCCTCCGGACTGACGGCTTTTAACTGTACATCGAACAGTTTTCCTATTGTAAAGTGGTTGGAAGAAGCGGTTCGTTCTTCACCATTGAGAAAAAATCTTGCGTTGCCGGCAGGACGACTGACATAATTCAGTCCGAGGTAATCCACAACACCGGAGGTCTTGCTGGTATGATCATCGCTGACCTGAAAATGATAGGCCTTGCCGTTCGGTACACCGGTAGCATCCGAGGTCAGACGAAGTGCGTAACGGGAATCGGATTCCGTCACATCTGCTGTGATACCGATATCCGCGTTGTTGATCAGACGGGACAGACGTTCCGTGATCTGCCGGTTCGTATCACCCTCGCCAATATTGAACTGGAATTCATAGTTCATATCGTTGATCGCAATATCAAAAGAATAGGTGGCAGGAGCAAGCGTGGTTGCCAGATCCGGAAGAAAATAACCCAGATTCTCCTGCGGCGTGGCCAGCTGTTTTACTTCGATATCAAATTCCGGAGAAGCTCCTGTGGTGGTATCGGAGCCTATGTAGGAAGCCTCCACGATATCATCGTCTGTGGAGTAGGCACTCTTTTTCCGGAACAGTCCATCCGTCTCCAGTCCGCCGATCTGTGCGATGGTGTTGTGCAGTTCGCGGGCGTTTTCCTTCAGATCCACGGCATAATGCTGTGTGTCTTTATTGGTGGTGGGAAGATACCAGGGAGTGTCCTTGTTCAGCTTTACGATAGAGTTGTATACACTGCGAAGCTCACTCTTTTTATGGGTGTCATATTTTGTAATCTGTCTTGATGCATAGGTGGTCAGGTAGTTATTATAGACAGTGTTCATGATAGCACTCATAGGCATCTCCTTTCTTCCCTGCGGATGAATTGGGACGGGGAAATCCAATACCCCACTTTTATGCGATCATTATAGCATAATAAATAAGAAGAAACAAGAAAAATAGTGGGATTTTTGGGAAAACAGTTGACGAAGACCGCAGATTATGTTATAGTATCCAAGCGAGATGAGATTTAGGTCTTTTTTTTATGCTTAAATTTAGAGATCAGAAAACACGTGGAGGTAGAAAAATGCGTACAAAAATTACTTTAGCATGTACCGAGTGCAAGCAGCGTAACTACAATACTACCAAGGATAAGAAGACTCATCCTGATAGAATGGAAACCAAGAAGTATTGTAGATTCTGTAAGACACATACATTGCACAAAGAAACCAAATAATCAGCCGTTCTAGTATGGGAGGTCGAAATGGGAGATTCCGCAGAAAAACAGAAGCGCCCCAGTTTCTTTAAAGGCGCAAAAGCTGAATTTAAGAAAATTTCATGGCCGGACAGACAATCAACATTGAAGCAATCCGTAGCGGTTGTTGCAATATCAGTTGTAGTGGGTGTGATTATTGCGGTTCTGGATTATTTTATCCAGTACGGCGTAAACTTCTTAACATCATTATAGAGCGAGGGTGATTGTATGGCAGAGGCAAAATGGTATGTAGTCCATACCTATTCAGGATATGAGAACAAGGTCAAAGCCAATATTGAGAAGACCATAGAGAACAACAAGAGTCTGGCAGAACAGATCCTTGAAGTAAGAGTTCCCATGCAGGATGTCGTAGAACTGAAAGACGGCGCCCGCAAGACGGTCTCCAAGAAAATGTTCCCCGGTTATGTGCTTCTCAACATGGAGATGAACGATGATACCTGGTATGTCGTTCGTAATACCCGTGGCGTGACCGGTTTCGTAGGTCCCGGAAGTAAACCTGTACCTCTTACAGAAGCTGAGATGAAGCCTTTGGGCATTAAGACCGAGAATGTATCCATCGACTTTGGTGAAGGCGACAGTATTGCTGTTGTGGCCGGAGTATGGAAGGATACCGTCGGCGTGGTGCAGAAACTGGACTATGGCAAACAGACAGCTACGATCAATGTAGAAATGTTTGGAAGAGAGACCCCTGTGGAAATCAGCTTTGCAGAGGTCAGAAAGCTTTAATAAGCTTACAAGGATATTTTTTCTCACGGGCAATTCCGGAGATAAAATATAAAACTCTCAGAAACCGCAAGGTGAAGAGAGTGGCAGCATGAAAGGAACGAGAAGTCGTTCCAGTGGGAGCAGGAGGCGAGCAACAAGGCAGCCTGCGCCGAATTACCACATTATAGGAGGTGCCACAATGGCAAAGAAAGTAGAAGGATATATCAAGTTACAGATCCCTGCCGGCAAAGCAACACCGGCTCCCCCTGTTGGTCCTGCACTTGGACAGCACGGGGTTAACATCGTTGAATTTACCAAGCAGTTCAACGCAAGAACAGCAGACAAGGGAGATCTTATCATCCCCGTAGTTATTACTGTATATGCAGACAGAAGCTTTAGTTTCGTTACAAAGACTCCCCCTGCAGCAGTACTGTTAAAGAAAGCCTGCAACATTAAGTCCGGTTCCGGCGTTCCTAACAAGACCAAGGTAGCTACCATTTCCAAGGCTAAGGTTCAGGAGATCGCTGAGATGAAGATGCCGGATCTGAATGCAGCAAGCCTGGAGGCAGCTATGAGCATGATCGCTGGTACTGCACGCAGCATGGGTATTGTTGTTGAGGAGTAACTTATAAATATTTGGGAGGCAATGAATAAAATATTGCCGCTGGAACCTAGGAGGTAAAATAATGAAACATGGTAAGAAATATACCGAAGCTGCCAAGCTGGTAGATCGTGCTACATTCTATGAGCCTGGCGATGCTATCGCTCTGGTTAAGAAAACTGCAACTGCTAAATTCGATGAGACCATCGAAGTTCACATCAGAACCGGTTGTGACGGACGTCACGCTGAGCAGCAGATCCGTGGCGCAGTTGTACTGCCTAACGGAACTGGTAAGACTGTAAAAGTTCTGGTATTCGCAAAGGGCGATAAGATCAATGAGGCTGAGGCTGCAGGCGCTGACTATGTTGGTGGCGAGGAGCTGATCCCGAAGATCCAGAACGAAGGATGGCTGGACTTCGACGTTGTAGTAGCAACCCCTGATATGATGGGCGTTGTAGGTCGTCTGGGTAAGGTTCTCGGACCTAAGGGCTTAATGCCTAACCCTAAGGCTGGTACCGTAACCATGGATGTAACCAAGGCAGTTAACGATATCAAAGCCGGTAAGATTGAATACAGACTTGATAAGACCAACATCGTGCATGTTCCCGTTGGTAAGGCTTCTTTCTCTGAGGAAGCTCTGCAGGAGAACTTCAATGCACTTATGGACGCTATCGTAAAGGCTAAGCCCAGCGCATTAAAGGGTCAGTATCTGAGAAGCATCACTCTGACCAGCACTATGGGACCTGGCGTTAAGGTTAGCGTAGCAAAGTTCTAATCTGATCTCTAATCTAATTAGATAACGAATGCAAAAGAGCCGCTTCACTGTTTACAGTGAGGCGGTTTTTGTGATAGAATACATTTATCCTTAGGAAACAATAACTGGCTGCCTGCAGGTATGCTGGTTACGAATTCGAACGTTCGAAGAACGGAGAAACCGTATGTTTTAGAATAAAGGTTACCTCCAAAAGGTATAGTAGATGAAAAGAGAAGGAGAAAACACCATGAACAAATATCAGGGAACCCAGACAGAGAAAAATCTCCAGGCGGCATTTGCCGGAGAGTCCCAGGCACGTAACAAATATACTTATTTTTCATCTGTAGCAAAGAAGGAAGGGTATGAGCAGATCGCAGCTATTTTCTTAAAGACTGCAGATAATGAGAAAGAACATGCAAAAATGTGGTTCAAGGAACTGAACGGCATCGGTGATACCAAAGCAAATCTTGCTGCAGCATCCGAAGGTGAGAATTTCGAGTGGACTGATATGTATGAAGATTTTGCGGCAACTGCAGAGAATGAGGGATTCCCTGAACTGGCGCAGAAATTCCGTATGGTTGGAGAGATCGAAAAGCATCATGAGGAAAGATACCGCGAACTGTTAAAGAACGTGGAGACAGCAAAAGTGTTCGAGAAGAGTGAAGTGAAGGTATGGGAGTGCCGCAACTGCGGGCACATCGTGGTAGGCACCAAGGCACCGGAGGTTTGCCCCGTATGTAATCATCCCCAGAGCTATTTTGAAATTCATGCAGAAAATTATTAAATAATCCTTGACAAACACGGTCTCCCATGCTATTCTATCTGAGGTTGTAAAACCATGCCGAAGACAGCAGGTGCAAGGGAGACCGAGCGTAAGTCCTGCCGAGGAGATAAGTATGATGATATCATCTCTCTGTGTCTTCACAGAGAGTTTTTTTTACTTTATAGGATTTTATCCTATAAAGCAAAACGCTCCGCGAGGATCGCACTGCGGCGAAGTGGAATATATCGCTAAAGCGATTCGCCGCAGGCGTAGAATCCTGCGAGCAGGATTCTATTTATATTCTTCTTATCGGCACAAAATCTATAAGGAGGTAAAGAAATGGCAAAAGTTGAATTAAAACAGCCTGTAGTAGAAGAGATTTCTGCTGGTATCAAAGATGCCCAGTCTGTAGTTCTGGTAGACTACCGTGGACTTACTGTTGAGCAGGATACCCAGTTACGTAAGAGCTTACGTGAGGCAGGAGTTAGCTACAAGGTTTACAAGAACACCATGATGAACTTCGCGTTCAAGGGTACACAGTTCGAAGGTCTGTCCGAGTATCTGGAAGGACCCAGCGCAATGGCTTACTCTACCGAGGATGCAACCGCTCCTGCAAGAGTACTGGCTCAGTTCGCTAAGACTGCTGATAAGCTTGAGATCAAGGCCGGTGTGGTAGAAGGTACTGTTTATGATGCTAAGGGTATGGCTGCAATCGCTAACATCCCTTCCAGAGACGTACTCATTTCCAAACTGCTTGGCAGCTTACAGAGTCCTATCACCAATTTTGCACGTGTTATGAATCAGCTGGCTGAAAAAGGCGGCGCAGCAGCTTGCGAAGCAGCACCCACAGCTGAATAATAATTGCAGCTAATTGACAATCAATCAAAATATTTCAAATGGAGGAAATTAAAATGGCTAAATTAACAGCACAGGAATTAATCGATGCTATCAAAGAGTTATCTGTATTAGAGTTAAATGATCTCGTAAAGGCTTGCGAGGAGGAGTTCGGCGTATCTGCAGCAGCTGGCGTTGTTGTAGCAGCAGCTGGCCCTGCTGAAGCAGCAGAAGAGAAGACTGAGTTCGACGTAGAGCTGACCGAGGTTGGCGCTGAGAAGGTTAAGGTTATCAAGGTTGTTCGTGAAGTAACCGGTCTGGGCCTGAAGGAAGCTAAGGATGTAGTTGACGGAGCTCCTAAGGTTGTTAAGGAAGGCGCTTCTAAGGAAGAGGCTGAGGACATCAAGAAGAAGCTTGAGGAAGTTGGCGCAAAGGTTACTCTGAAGTAATTTTTAACCAGTATATGACGGACCATGTGCCGGCACCTGCCGGTGCATGGTTTTTCTTATTCGCATCTGTCAGTTATTAATTTTTAAAAATATCTATTCTTTTTAAATAATTCAAAATATTTCCTTGACGTATTTCTAACATTGTGCTATTATGGATAGTGCACTATTGTGCGGTACCATGCTTATTTGTCATGCCAAAAAACTGGCGTTTATATATACTGCATTGTTGCCGACGCAAAATAGGCTTTAAATCTGAAAGAACGGGGTGAAATGTCAATGGAAAAGAACAGAATACGTCCGATTGCCGGTACCAAGGTTATGCGTATGAGTTATTCAAGACAAGAAGAGGTTTTAGAGATGCCCAATCTGATCGAGGTCCAGAAGGACTCCTATCAGTGGTTTTTAGACGAAGGCTTGAAGGAAGTCTTTGACGACATCTCTCCGATCGCTGACTACAGCGGTTCCTTGAGTCTGGAATTTGTGGATTTTGAACTCTGCAGGGACGACGTGAAGTATTCTATCGAAGAGTGTAAAGAGAGAGATGCTACCTTTGCAGCACCTCTTAAGGTTAAGGTTCGCCTTTATAACAAGGAGAAGGAAGAAATCAGTGAGCATGAGATCTTCATGGGTGATCTTCCGCTGATGACTGAGACCGGTACTTTCGTAATCAATGGCGCAGAACGTGTTATCGTCAGCCAGTTGGTTCGTTCTCCCGGTATCTACTACGGAATCGGACATGATAAGATTGGTAAGAAGCTCTTCTCCTGTACCGTGATCCCGAACCGTGGTGCATGGCTGGAGTATGAGACCGACTCTAACGATGTCTTCTATGTACGTGTGGACAGAACCCGTAAGGTTCCCATTACCGTACTGATCAGAGCCCTGGGTATCGGTACCAATGATGAGATCCGTGAACTCTTCGGTGACGAGCCCAAGATCGAGGCAAGCTTTACCAAGGACACTGCTGAGAATTATCAGGAGGGTCTGTTAGAGTTATACAAAAAGATCCGTCCCGGTGAGCCTTTAAGCGTTGAGAGTGCTGAGAGCCTGATCAATGCTATGTTCTTCGACCCCAGAAGATATGATTTAGCCAAAGTCGGCAGATATAAATTCAATAAGAAGTTAGCTCTGAAGAATCGTATCCGTCATCAGATCCTGGCTGCAGATGTAGTGGATCCTTCCACCGGTGAAGTGATCGCATCCGCAGGAGACAAGGTGACCGCAGAGCTGGCAGATACCATCCAGAACAGCGCAGTTCCCTTCGTATATATCCAGACCGAAGAGAGAACTGTAAAAGTACTGTCTAATCTGATGGTAGATCTGACCCACTATGTAGATTGCGATCCCAAGGATTTCGGTATCCATGAACTGGTATACTATCCGGTTCTGGCACAGATCCTGGAAGAGTTCGGCGATGATCCCGAGAAGCTGGCAGAAGCAATCAAGAAGAACGTACATGAACTGGTACCCAAGCATATTACCAAGGAAGATATCCTGGCTTCCATCAACTATAATATGCATCTGGAGTATGGCCTGGGCAACGATGATGATATCGACCATCTGGGCAACAGACGTATCCGCGCAGTAGGTGAGCTGCTGCAGAACCAGTATCGTATCGGTCTGTCCAGAATGGAGAGAGTGGTACGTGAGCGTATGACAACACATGATGCTGAGGATATTTCTCCCCAGTCTCTGATCAATATCAAGCCTGTAACCGCTGCAGTGAAGGAGTTCTTCGGATCTTCCCAGCTGTCTCAGTTCATGGATCAGAATAACCCTCTGGGTGAGCTGACCCACAAGAGACGTCTGTCTGCACTGGGCCCCGGCGGTCTGTCCAGAGACCGTGCCGGATTCGAGGTTCGAGATGTACATTACTCCCATTATGGAAGAATGTGTCCTATCGAGACACCCGAAGGTCCTAACATCGGTCTGATCAACTCTCTTGCAAGCTATGCAAGAATTAATGAATATGGTTTCGTAGAGGCTCCTTATCGCAAGATCGACAAGTCCGATCCTAAGAACCCCCGCGTTACCGATGAAGTAGTCTACATGACTGCGGACGAAGAGGATAATTACCATGTGGCACAGGCAAACGAAGCACTGGATGCAGAGGGACATTTCGTGAGAAAATCTGTTTCCGGACGTTATCTGGATGAGACACAGGAATATCCTAAGGAAATGTTTGATTACATGGATGTATCCCCGAGAATGGTATTCTCTGTGGCTACTGCACTGATTCCTTTCCTGCAGAATGATGATGCGAACCGTGCGCTGATGGGATCCAACATGCAGCGTCAGGCTGTGCCTCTGTTAAGCACTGAGGCTCCTGTGGTTGGTACCGGTATGGAAGTAAAGACAGCGGTTGACTCCGGTGTCTGCGTAGTGGCCAAGAAGCCCGGAACCATTACCTATGTATCTTCCAAGATCATTCGCATTGCTTATGATGACGGAGAAAAGGCAGAGATCCATCTGACCAAGTTCTCCCGCAGTAACCAGTCCAACTGCTACAACCAGAAGCCTATCGTATTCAAGGGTGACCATGTAGCGGCAGGTCAGGTCATTGCAGACGGTCCTTCCACCTCTCAGGGTGAGCTGGCACTGGGTAAGAACCCTCTGATCGGTTTCATGACCTGGGAAGGTTACAACTACGAGGATGCGGTTCTGTTAAGTGAGAGACTGGTACGTGACGATGTTTATACTTCCGTTCATATCGAGGAGTATGAGGCAGAAGCCCGTGACACCAAGCTGGGACCGGAAGAGATCACCCGTGATGTTCCCGGTGTCGGTGACGATGCACTGAAGGATCTGGATGACAGAGGTATCATTCGTATCGGCGCAGAGGTTCGTGCCGGTGATATTCTGGTAGGTAAGGTTACTCCTAAGGGAGAGACTGAACTGACCGCAGAAGAGAGACTGCTGCGTGCCATCTTCGGTGAGAAGGCAAGAGAAGTAAGAGATACCTCCTTAAAGGTACCTCATGGCGAATATGGTATTGTAGTGGATGCCAAGGTATTTACCCGTGAGAACAGCGATGAGCTGGCACCCGGAGTAAATCAGGCAGTCCGCATTTATATCGCACAGAAGAGAAAAATCTCCGTAGGCGATAAGATGGCAGGTCGTCATGGTAACAAGGGTGTCGTTTCCCGCGTGCTTCCTGTAGAAGATATGCCTTATCTGCCCAACGGACGTCCTTTGGACATCGTGCTGAACCCTCTGGGCGTGCCTTCCCGTATGAATATCGGACAGGTCCTGGAGATCCACCTTTCCCTGGCTGCCAAGGCTCTGGGATTCAATGTGGCAACACCTGTCTTCGATGGTGCGAACGAGAAAGATATTATGGATACGTTGGATCTTGCCAACGATTATGTAAACCTTCCTTTCGACGATGCAGAAAGTGCAGAGTGGAAAGAAAAGGGACAGGAAACTACCGCAGACGGTAAGCCCTGGGCAGGAGAGACCTTTACCAGCAAGCATGGTGAAGAGCTTCTTCCTGAGGTTATGCAGTATCTGTCTGAGAACAGAGATCACAGAGGAGTATGGAAGGGTGTTCCCATTTCCAGAGACGGTAAGGTACGTCTTCGTGACGGTAGAACCGGTGAATACTTTGATGGCCCTGTAACGATCGGACACATGCATTACCTGAAACTGCATCATCTGGTAGATGATAAGATCCATGCGCGTTCTACCGGACCGTACTCCCTGGTAACACAGCAGCCTCTGGGTGGTAAAGCCCAGTTCGGCGGCCAGCGTTTCGGAGAGATGGAAGTATGGGCTCTGGAGGCGTATGGCGCATCCTACACCCTGCAGGAGATTCTGACTGTGAAGTCCGATGATGTGATCGGACGTGTGAAGACTTACGAAGCAATCATCAAGGGAGACAATATCCCTGAGCCCGGTATCCCCGAGTCCTTCAAGGTTCTGTTAAAGGAACTGCAGGCACTGGGTCTGGATGTCAGAGTGCTGCGTGAGGATCAGACCGAGGTTGAGATCATGGAGACTGTCGATTACGGCGATACCGATTACCGTTATGAGATGGAAGGTGATCGTAAGTACGATGACGATTACGACAAGAGCTCCCTTGGCGAGATGGGCTATCAGTCACAGGAATTTGATGACAATGGTGAGCTGGTGAACTCTGAGGACGACGATTACGTTGACGATGATTACACCGATGATAGCTTTGACGGCAGTGATGATGAATTTTAATGCTTTGTATAGAAGGGAGTGCCATTAATGTCAGAAACAAAAAATGAAACAACCTATCAGCCTATGACATTTGATGCCATCAAGATTGGATTAGCTTCCCCGGAGAAAATCCGGGAGTGGTCCCATGGCGAGGTATTAAAGCCCGAGACAATCAACTATAGAACACTGAAGCCCGAAAGAGACGGTCTGTTCTGTGAGAGAATCTTTGGACCCAGCAAAGACTGGGAATGTCATTGTGGTAAATATAAAAAGATCAGATATAAGGGCGTTGTCTGCGACCGTTGTGGTGTAGAAGTTACCAAAGCCAGCGTACGTAGAGAGCGTATGGGACATATCGAGCTTGCAGCTCCCGTATCCCATATCTGGTATTTCAAAGGTATCCCCAGCCGTATGGGCCTGATCCTGGATCTGTCTCCCAGAATCCTGGAGAAGGTTCTGTACTTCGCTTCCTATATCGTTCTGGATCCGGGAACCACGAACCTTGAATACAAGGCAGTGCTGTCCGAGAAGGAATATCAGGATGCAAGAGAGACCTGGGGCAACAAGTTCCGTGTAGGCATGGGTGCAGAGGCTATCAAAGAGCTGCTGCAGGCCATTGACCTGGAAAAAGAGGCAGTAGAGCTGAAGACCGGTCTGAAGGAGTCCTCCGGTCAGAAGCGTGCACGTATCATTAAGAGACTGGAAGTTGTAGAAGCTTTCCGTGAGTCCGGTAATAAGCCGGAGTGGATGATCATGGATGTGGTTCCTGTCATTCCTCCCGATCTGCGTCCTATGGTACAGCTGGATGGCGGACGTTTTGCTACCTCCGATCTGAATGATCTGTACAGAAGGATCATCAACCGTAATAACCGTCTGAAGAGACTGTTAGAGCTTGGTGCTCCTGATATCATTGTTCGTAACGAGAAGAGAATGTTGCAGGAAGCGGTAGATGCTCTGATCGATAACGGCAGACGCGGACGTCCTGTTACCGGCCCCGGTAACAGAGCACTGAAGTCTCTGTCCGATATGTTAAAGGGTAAGACCGGTCGTTTCCGTCAGAACCTCTTAGGTAAGCGTGTAGACTACTCCGGACGTTCCGTTATCGTCGTTGGACCGGAACTGAAGATCTATCAGTGTGGTCTGCCGAAGGAAATGGCAATCGAACTGTTCAAGCCTTTCGTAATGAAAGAACTGGTAGCCAAGGGAATCAGCCAGAACATCAAGAATGCGAAGAAGCTGGTAGAAAAGCTGGATACACAGGTATGGGATGTGTTGGAAGAGGTTATCAAGGAACATCCTGTTATGCTGAACCGTGCGCCGACACTGCACAGACTGGGCATTCAGGCATTTGAGCCGATCCTGGTAGAAGGTAAGGCAATCAAGCTGCATCCCCTGGTATGTACCGCATTCAACGCGGACTTCGATGGAGACCAGATGGCTGTACATCTTCCTCTGTCCCAGGAGGCACAGGCAGAGTGTCGTTTCCTGCTGCTGTCTCCCAACAACTTACTGAAGCCTTCCGATGGTGGACCCGTAGCCGTTCCTTCCCAGGATATGGTACTTGGTATCTACTATCTGACCCAGGAGAGACCCGGTGCGATCGGCGAAGGTAAGTATTTCAAGAGCGTAAACGAAGCAATCCTGGCATATGAGAACCAGGCGCTGACCTTACATTCCCGCATCCATGTGCGTATGCACAAGGTAAATGCAGAGGGCGAGACCATTACCGGTACGGTAGAGTCCACTCTGGGACGTTTCATCTTCAATGAGATCCTGCCTCAGGATCTGGGATTCGTAGACAGAAGCGATCCCGAGAACTTCCTGAAGCTGGAAGTAGACTTCCACGTAGGCAAGAAGCAGTTGAAGCAGATCCTGGAGAAGGTCATCAATACCCACGGAGCATCCAAGACCGCAGAGGTACTGGATGATGTTAAGGCTATCGGTTACAAGTACTCTACCAGAGCTGCTATGACCGTATCCATTTCCGATATGACCGTCCCTGAGAAGAAGGGTGAAATGCTGGCAGCTGCACAGGCTACCGTAGACAAGATCGCAAGCAACTTCAGACGTGGTCTGATCACCGAGGAAGAGCGTTATCGTGCCGTTGTAGAGACCTGGAACGAGACCGATAAAGAGCTGACCGACGTACTGTTGTCCGGTCTGGATAAATACAACAACATTTTCATGATGGCAGACTCCGGTGCGCGTGGTTCCAGTCAGCAGATCAAACAGCTGGCAGGTATGCGTGGACTGATGGCTGATACTACAGGTAGAACCATCGAGCTGCCCATTAAGTCAAATTTCCGTGAAGGTCTGGACGTACTGGAATACTTCATGTCCGCACATGGTGCACGAAAAGGTATGTCCGATACCGCTCTGCGTACCGCAGACTCCGGTTATCTGACCAGACGAATGGTTGACGTATCTCAGGAACTTTCTATCCGTGAAGTAGACTGCTGTGAGGGTCAGGCTGAGATCCCTGGTATGGTAGTCAAGGCATTCATGGATGGCAAAGAGACCATTGAAGGCCTGAAAGACAGAATCACAGGAAGATATTCCTGCGAGGATATTTATGATAAAGACGGCAATATGATCGTTAAGCACAACCACATGATCACCCCCAGCCGTGCTGCCAAGATCTTAAGTGTTGGTGTCAATGCACAGGGTGAGCCCATTGAGGAAGTGAAGATCCGTACGATCCTGACCTGCCGTTCACACGTTGGTATCTGTGCAAAATGTTACGGTGCCAACATGGCAACCGGTGAAGCCGTACAGGTAGGTGAAGCAGTTGGTATCATCGCTGCACAGTCTATCGGTGAGCCCGGTACCCAGCTGACCATGAGAACCTTCCACAGTGGTGGTGTCGCAGGTGACGATATCACTCAGGGTCTTCCCCGTGTCGAGGAGTTGTTCGAGGCCAGAAAGCCTAAGGGACTTGCAATCATTGCTGAATTTGGCGGCAAGGCTGAGATCCGTGATACCAAGAAGAAGCGTGAAGTGGTAATTACCAACGAAGAGACTGGTGAATCCAAGGCATATCTGATTCCTTACGGTTCCCGTATCAAGGTTATCGACGGCCAGGTACTGGAGGCCGGTGATGAACTGACCGAAGGTAGTGTAAACCCTCACGATCTGTTGAAGATCAAGGGTATTCGTGCGGTACAGGATTACATGCTTCGTGAAGTACAGCGTGTATATCGTCTGCAGGGTGTAGATATCGCAGATAAGCATATTGAAGTCCTGGTACGTCAGATGCTGAAGAAGGTTCGTATCGAGAATAACGGCGATACCGAGTTCCTGCCCGGAACTCTGGTAGATGTTCTGGATTTCGAAGAAATGAACGAGAAGCTGACCGCTGAAGGCAAGGAGCCTGCAGAAGGTAAGCGTATTATCCTGGGTATTACCAAGGCAGCACTGGCAACCGAGTCCTTCCTGTCTGCAGCATCCTTCCAGGAGACCACCAAGGTCCTGACAGAAGCTGCCATCAAGGGTAAGGTAGATAATCTGATCGGTCTGAAGGAGAACGTTATCATCGGTAAGCTGATTCCTGTAGGAACCGGTATGAAGAGATATCGCAATACCAGACTGAGCACCGATGCCGTAGAGACCATTGACTTCGATGGTGATATGTACGGTGACGATGCAGAACTGAACCTGAGCGACGGAAGCGAACTGGATGCAGAAGGTGCAGAACTGAATGAAGATGTGAACACAGAAGCAGAAACTGTGGAAGTGGGAACAGACGCTGATAATCAGTAAAATAAAAAGACTTTATTAAGAAAGGCTCTCCGGGATTTTCCCGGGGAGCCTTTTAGAATCGGAACAATTATTGCAATTCTTCTGTATTCAGAACCTGCCAGGCAGTGATCTGGTAAAAGGTATCTTCATCAGATTCCGGATAGAGGATCTCAATGGTCACCTGCAGGGTCTGTAAGTCGGAGATTGGAATCACGTAAGATTTTCCGTGACCTACCGCCACAAAATAGGCTTCTTCGCTGCCACTGGATGCATACATGCGTTGCAACGTCTTATCCATACCTGCCAGGGATTGTTCTGCCTGATTGCAGGCGGCATAATAAGCGGTGGTACGTTCCAGCACACGGGCGCTGAGTTTGCTATCAGCGTTGGCACTGACGATGGACAGTACGGCAAAAGACACCAGGCAGAGGATCACGAATACCAGAAGGATCGAGGCGGATCCGATATTCATGCCGAATTGTTTTTTTCTGGAGGAATTATTCATGGGATCCCCTCCTTTCTGCGGTGTGATGCATGACAGAGAGTGTGTAAATGGGAGATTCCGGTGTAGATACATCATAGACGGTGATCTCGCCTTTCATGATTCCGGTCTCTTCTGCCGGAGTGCTTTTTAGTTCTGCATAAAAGCCGGCGTTATCTTCGGCAGTGCAAAGATTCCAGCTGCTGTCAAAGGCAAGGCGGAGAGTGTTTTCATCGGTCAGCTCCGATGGGGAGAACAAATCCTGCATGGCAGCCACATTGCCCTCCAGAGAGAGATAGGACTCTGCCAGATTCTGTGCCTGAATGACAGCATGATTCTGGTTTACCGTCTGTGTGCTCAAAAGATGTGAGCGGGCAAACAACTGGATACAGACGGCACTGGCCAGTGAAAAAAACAGGATCGCTATGATCATTTCCATTAAAAATAAACTGGATCTGGAATGTTTCATAATAAGTTCGGAATCCTTTCTGTTCGGTTTCTATTCTGTGGTAGTATTACAGTGCACGTGGATATAAAAAGTATGGTCCTCTCCGGAGGCGGTTCTCAGGGATATCCGGATCAGATCGTCCGACGCATAGGATAAGGAGAACTCCTGCAAGTCCATAATATCCGTACCGGCAGGCAATACCTGTCCGCCGAGGGAAGCTCCTTCCCGCATAAAAAGTTCTTTTAAATGTCCGTCATACAGATAGAGGTAAGTACAGTAGGTTTCTTCGTCAATTTCGGAAAGCATGCAGAGCGCCGGAACATTTTCCAGATCGGTCAGGAAAATACTGTCAGCGGTATCGTTCTGCCGCACCTTTTCCATGATATAAGACACCGCCGTCCGGCTTTCGTAATTGACGCCCATATCTTCTACAGTGTGCTGGTATACATCTGCTCCGATGGTAACAAGGGCAAGTGCGGAGACAGCGAATACACCAAACAACGCCAGAACGAACAAGATATCCACAATAAAATGTTTTTCCTGCTTCTGATGATTTCTATTGTTCATATGTCAGAAACTCCTTTAGTGAGCACCGGTCCGGCGAAGTACAGTGACTTCCGGAAGAAGGTTGCTGCCATAATATTCATAGTCAATGAAGAAGCTGTCCTCGTCATACAACAGTCCGTAATGCTGCTCCAGATATTCCAGAGAAGGAGGATAACAGCCTTCTACGGCATAGCACTGGGAAATGCTGCGTTCCAATGCGGTTTCCAGACTTTCCTGCTGCTTGCTCAGAGTAGATTCACCGACGGAGCCGATGCCCCGCAGAAAAAGAACAAACAATATCACAAAGGCCAGAATGGGAAGTAAATAGATCAGCTTACGCCCGAGGGACATACTTTTTTGCTCAAAACGGTTCATAGTATCGTACTCCTATCCGATGCTGGTCATAATACCAATAAGAGGCAGGATGACCGATAACAGGATCAAGCCCACGATCACCGACAGAATAATGACAAGGGTCGGCTCCAGAATGGCAATGATGGATTGTAGTCTGCGGTTGGTATTTTCCTCATAACGATCCGCTATTTTTTTGAGAACCACATCTACGTTACCGCTGCGGAAACCGACAGATACCATCTGGGAATACAGGTGGTTGAAAATGCCGGCACCGGTCAGAGCCTCGGCAAAATTGGCACCGGCATTAATGGCTTCCTTACAGCTCAGGATCTTCTGTTTCATTTTCTCGTTGCCTACCAGAGCGGCCACCATATCCAGGCTGGAATAGGTATCCATACCGCTGCTTAAGGTCAGTGCCATACCGCTGGCAAAACGTTCGCAGGCCACACTTTCATAAAAACGTCTGGTGAGGGGGAACCAGTTCAGGAACCGGGCGGTGACACGTTTGCCGGTCTGGGTTCTGGTAGCAAAAAGGTACAGTAACAACAATATGCACAGAATACTTACGAAAATAAAGGAATACCGGTTCAGATGGTTGCCGAGACGCAAAAGTGATGCAGCAAACCCGGTCATCTCACTGCCCAGCTCTATATAGACCTGCTCGAAGATCGGCATGACGCGGCTGACCAGTACCACGATGACAGCGGCCATCATGGCGATCATGATAAAGGGATATGTTACAGCATCCCGGATACTGCCTGCGATGGCATCCTCTTTTTCATAATAATCCGCCAGAGAGCTCATACACACATCGAGATTACCGGATTCTTCACCCAGAGCGATCATATGCAGGCAGTAATCGGGGAAGACCTTGGTGGCTTCCAGTGCTTTGTGAAAGCTTTCTCCCTGTCGGCATACGGTAAGGATCTCCTCGAAGATCGCCTTGCCTTCGGGAGACTGGGCATCACTTTGCAGGATGGCCATGCCCTCCACGGGCGGAATGCCTGCCTGAAACAGCATGGCAGCCTGACTGCAAAAAGAAGCGATCTCTTCATTAGAAAGTAGTTTTTTCTCTGTGGTTTTCATGGCGTTTTGTTCCCTTTCACTAATACATTTTCTGCAGGATATAATTACTGCCGTCACCGATGAACTTTTTCAGAGTCTTGTCATCCGTGTTGGCACCGAACGTAGGATCCACCAGGGTCCAGACATTGCCGTCAAATTCTATGATGCCGTTCAGCCATCCGGTATCAGCGGTGTAGACACTGATCCAGGCATGGTAGGCATCCTGGGCATAGCCGACCTCCAGCCGGGTCGGGATCCGTTGGCTTCGCAGCATGCTTGCCATTACCGCGGCATAATCCAGACAGATACCGGTGCCGGAAGCAAGAATGGCATCCACATCGGAGGTATAGCCCGTAGGAGGATCGGAGGCTTTTCCGTAGTCGTAAGTAATATTCTGGGTAATATAATCATAGATCCGGGTGATCACTTCCAGATCCGAGGAAGCACCCTCGGCAAGTTCCTGTCCCTTGGCCACCACTTTGCTGTCCGCAGTAAAATTCACGTACTGGTTGGGGTAGAGAAAAGGGCTGAATGCATCCGTAATCTGTACATCCAGGTCTGCATACAGGCAGGTGGCATAATTGGTACCGGAGATATTTTCATAGATCGTCACGTCATAATATCCGTCTCCGGAAGACAAGGGGAAAGTCTCATAGCCGCCACCGTGCAGATTGTAAGTATAGACAACGGTATCCGGCCCGGTAATGCGCAGTTTGACCTTGGGACAGGTGCCGGTGTAATTGGCACAGACATAGCCGTCAGACATATGAGAATAGTCAATGACAGCCACATCATTGGAAGCTGTTGCTGTTCCGTCGGCCCGGGGCACAAGACAGACAGGCGTGGCATCCCGTAGAGGCTCTGCGTCAGCTACGGCTTCCGTTTCAGGAGAAGAGGCATCCGCAGAGCTGATATTCGTATCCGCAGAAGAAGGAACTGCGGAGGATTGTGATGGTTCGCCGTAAGTGTCTGCGACGGGGGCATCCACAGGCAGATTGTCAGAGCCGGATCCGCAGGCACATAAGCCGATTGTCATGGAATATGTAATTAGCAAAATGCGCAGTCGCGCAGATAATTTTGGCATCCGCATAAAAATCGTTACATCCTGTTGTTATTGTTCCAGGCCCGTTACATTATCTGGAGTAAAAAGCAGGTGGAGAGTCTCACCGTTTTTGACGGGGACATAAATATTTGCTTCTTCGGACAAAAAAGGAAAATTGATCACACCCTTGGAGGAATCCACAGAGAGCGGTTCGATGATCTCCCCGGACACAGTCTCCATAAAAGCCTCCTCGTAAAGAATGTTGTCACCGGTGAATTTCAGACTTAAAATATTATTTTCCACATAATCCAGTGTAAGCACCGCAGGTGTGGGGGCCAACAGTTTTTCAGTCATCTCAGAGAGAGGAACGATGGCGAGCGGCGACAAAAAGGTCAGCACGAAGATCAGTGTCGTGGCAACGATCAGCCGGTTGTAGGAGGCGGCATTCACTTTTTTGCGAAGCACCAGCTTGTCAAAAGGGATCGTATTGACCGGCTGGTTGCAACTGGACAGGATATTCTGCAAAGCATTGTTGGCAGTTGTCATGTCCAGTTCATATCTGTTTTTTTTATGAAAAAACATCATTCTGTTATCCTTTCATACTTTCTTTCAAATGTTCCTGTCCGGAGGCAATGTAGCGTTTGACGCTGCTGCGGCTGATCTCCATGGCGGCAGCAATCTCTTCCAGCTTCATGTCGTTATAATAACGCATGATCAGCACCTGTTTTTCATTAAAGGGTAACTGCTCTAAAGCTTCCGCCAGGCGGGAATACTCATCCTTCTGCTGGTAGTGCAGTTCCGGATTGGCATCCAGATGAGGGTCCTGAAGAATATCCAGAATTTCCTGACTTAAGACCTGACAGTCATTCTGCGGACGATTCTTCTGGGTCATGTCATAACAGACATGGAAACAGATGCGGTTCAGCCAGGCGATAAAAACGGTGGGATCATTCAGTTTTCCGATGTTTTTCAAAGCCAGTATGTAAACCTCCTGCATGGCATCCTGAGCGAGAAAGTCATCTCTCAGATAATGCCTGGTGTAGTTGTATACTTTATTATAGGTAAGAGCATACAATTCTGCGAAGGCATCCGAGTCGCTATGCTGGGCACGGATCACAAGACCGGCAATGTAAGAAATGTTCAAGTCTTTCATGCGTTCGTCTCACTGTTGTGTTAACGGGTTCCTTAGGGGTGCAGCTTGTTGTAGGTCTCTGTGAGCAGGGTGGAAAAATATTCGGCATGCGCCTCTTCATTTAAAATATATGCGTATTGGATCTGAATGGGAGCGTTACTGTGCTCCTCGTTGTACTCTTTTAACTGCTGGTTCAGACTTTCGATGAAATATTCCATGGTGTCATGAGAGCCGTGGTTGACGATCATCAGGAATTCGTTGCCTCCGTTACGGCCCACCACACCGAAAGCATCACCAACGCTTTCCAGAATACCGGAGAAGTCTTTTAACATCTGGTCACCTACGACATGGCCCATGGTCTGGTTGATCTCTTTCAGGTTGGTGATGGTCACCATATAGCAGGCTACATGAGCCAGAGATTCCGGAGAGTCATAGGTCTCGAAGACCACGTCCAGACCGTGCCGGTTGGGGATACCGGTCAGATGATCCAGGAAGGCCGCACGGTTCAGAGCATGGCTTTCTTCGGCAAAAGTGCGTAATTTATAGAAATCGTATAATAACCATATCAGATTAAATAATGCAAGGATCCAGGAAAGTGTGCATAAGATAAACAGAGTCCGGTCTTCGAAAAGCTTTGTGCCCAGTGCAGGGTTCAGAGTCAGGACCAGAACATAGGCGGTTTCCAACAGCAGAAGAAGAATTAACTGCACGGTTTTGGTGTTACGGAAGGTTTTTACGAATTTCTTTTTCTGTATCATATAGGTTCACTCCTTTGATTGCGTTGGACTCATTATTTCGTGATTTCATCACTCAATCACTTCGCCGTTCGCCAATCATGCAAGCATGTTGGCTCTCTTGCGCTCATTATATCATAACAGGCACTTAAAAAAAAGAAAAGAAATATTGAGCCATTCCGCTTCTTAGCGCCGTCTTTATATACGGAAGTGCTTCCGGAGTGTATGAGCGGAGGCGTGGCTGCATATATGGAACGTATTATTTATACGGTTTACATAAGAAGAAAACGGACAGGCCAATGTCCGGCGTAAGATATCCATCAGGGAATTCCCTGGTGGATATTTTCATTTTAGGGAAAAGCAGAATTTGTCGAAAAGGAGAGGACAATGTTGGAAACGATCTTGAATAATTTTCATCTGGAGAAGATCCTGTGGATCCTGCAAAAAAGGATTGCATACATTATGATCCTGGGGGTACTGGGAGGAATGGCAGGAGGCGCTTATGCATATCTGACCAACAGTACACTTTACCGGGCGGAGGTATCCTTCTATGTATACAGTGATCCGGACTACGTGTATGATTCTTCGGTCAATATCTCAAATTCCGAATTTACCCAGGCCAAGAATCTGGTACAGAGTTACATATTAATCCTGAAGAGTAACACGATCCTTCAGAAGGTGCTGGAGGAAGCCGGGCTGGATTACGGAACGGAAGCTTTGTCGGGAAGAATCGGTACCAGTGTGGTGGAAAACACGGCAGTGTTCTATGTCTACACTTATGACAGCGATCCTTACCGGGCCATGGAGCTGGCCAATGCTATCGGCAGGGTGGCTCCGAAGGAGATCGGCCGGATCGTGAAGTCCGGTGGCATTGAGGTGATCGATTATGCCACACTGCCGGAAGCACCCTACAGTTCCACCAGTCTGGTCAAATATGCACTGGTGGGCTTTGCCGGATGCTTTGGGGCATCCTTTGTATTGTTTCTGCTGGCAGGACTGATGGATACCACGATCCGCAGGCGGTACGAACTGAAGCTGGCATTCCGGATTCCGGTGTTGGGAGATATTCCGCAGATCCAGGCGCCAGACCGGAAGAGTAAGCCCGTGTTGGTATTGGGGGAGAACAGCTCCTTTGCCGTGAAGGAATCCTATAATACCATCCGGGCAAACCTGCTGTTCACGGGAAAAGGAGAACGTTGTCCGATCTATGCCGTCACCAGTGCGGATAAGGATGAAGGCAAGACTTTGAACAGTGTCAACATCGCCATCAGTTACGCACAGCTGGGCAAAAAAGTATTGCTCATCGACGGAGACATGCGGAATATGTCGGTGGCATCTCTGCTAAAGCTCCGGGGCAGACTGGGACTGAGCCAGTATCTGGCGGGATTGCGGGAGACACCGCAGATCGTGGAATACCGGCAGAATCTGGATGTGCTGGTGGGAGGAGAAAATCCACCGAATCCTTCCGAACTGTTGGGCGGAGAGCGGATGAAGGAGCTGCTTACGACGTTGCGTAGCCGGTACGACTGCATCATTATTGATCTGCCGCCGGTAGGAATTGTGACGGATGCCCTGTTATTGTCCCATGAAGTCACCGCCTATCTTCTGGTGGTGCGGGCCGGCGTCAGCCATATGAGCCGGGAAAAGTCGGCGGTGACACTGTTAGAGCAGGTGGATGCGGATATCTGCGGCATCCTGTTCAACGGCCTGCCGCCAAAATCTAAGGACTGTAACTACAGACTGCAGCAATACTGGCAGGAATATAAACAGCAAAATGGGGAAGCAGTTTGAAAAAAACCGGGAGGTCTTTATGAAAATATGTTTTGCCGCATCGTCGGGCGGCCACTTTGAACAACTGATGATGTTAAAACCGCTAATGGAAAAATACGAAAGTTTTGTAGTAACGGAGAAAACAGGCTATGAGGTGAAGACACCGGTGAAATGTTACTATCTGCAGCAGGTGAACCGGAGACAGTGGAGATGCCTTTTTTATCTGTTGAAAAATACCGTGGATTCGTTGCGGCTGTTGCATAAAGAACAGCCGGATGTGGTGGTCTGCACCGGAGTGCTGGCCATGATCCCGCTGTGCATGGAAGCCAAGCTCTCCGGCGGGAAGCTGATCTACATCGAGTCATTTGCCAAAGTGACTTCGGCCACACTGACGGGAAAACTGTTATATCATTATGCGGATCGTTTTTATGTCCAATGGACACAGATGAAGGAAATCTATCCGGATGCGATCTGCCTGGGGGGAATTTATTAGGATGATATTTGTAACGACCGGATCTCAGAAGTTCCAGTTCAATCGATTGTTACAAAAGATAGATCTGCTGATCGAGGAAGGCTTGATAAGAGAGGAGGTGTTTGCCCAGATCGGAGTCAGCGATTATCAGCCAAAGCATTATGAATACTGCAGGTTTCTGGACAGAGAAGGCTTCACCGGGAAGCTGCGGGAATGCCGGATGGTCATTACCCATGGTGGAACCGGTGTGATCATCGGCGCCGTAAAACAGGGGAAAAAAGTGATCGCAGTGCCGAGACTTGCCAGCTACGGGGAGCATGTGGACGATCATCAGGTACAGCTGCTTCGGGAATTCGACGGAATGAACCTAATCTGTGCCTGTTATGACAGTGAGAAACTGGGGGATTGCATCCGGGATACCGGCAGCAGGGACTTTGCCGGATACCATTCCAATACCCGGAGGATCCTTAAGGATATTGAGAATTTTTTAATTGCGGAAGAGGGGGAAAACCATGGAAAACATTCAAAAATTTCGTAAAAAAGGGAAAAAACTGGGAGAGTATATGATGACGAAGCTGCGCCTTTTGCGGGATCAGAAAAAATATCGCTCCCGGGGAGTAACATTAAAATATATGCTGGACCGGGTGGATTCCCGGGATCTGATCATCGTTTTCAGCTCCTGCACCAGAAAAGGGATCCGGGCCAGATACAATTATGTCCGGACGTTAAAGGAAGTTCCCTGTAACAAGTTGTTTCTGTTGGATGATTTTGCGTCAGATCACAGAGGTTCCTTTTATCTGGGCAGCAATATGAAATTCGAGGAGGCGGTCGTTGTAAGGGAACTGATCGACCGGGTACGGGAGCAGACCGGAGCAAAACGCCTGATCTTCTGCGGTTCCAGCAAGGGCGGTTACACGGCACTGAATTTCGGACTGGACTATCCCGGAAGCTATATGGTGGTGGGTGGTCCCCAGTATTTTCTGGGACAAAGCCTGCTGGACACCGGGAATATTGAGGCGTTGAAGCATATTGCCGGACAGGTCTGTAAGGAAAAGGTCGAATTCCTCAATGAGTATCTTCCGAAAAAGGTGGCAGCCAACCGTTATGCGCCCTCCCAGAGGATCTATCTGCATTATTCCGACAGCGAACACACCTATGAGGAACATATCCGCTATCTGCGCCGGGATCTGGCGAAAAAGGGATACCGCTGCAGCGAGGACGTGGCACATTACAAGGAACACGGGGAGATCAGTCTGTATTTTCCGGAATTTTTATTACATAGTGTGGAGGAAATCTTATGCCGGCAGTCAGCGTGATCGTTCCGGTATACAATACGGAAAAATATCTGGAGGAATGCATTCGTTCCCTGACAGAGCAGACGTTGTCTTCACTGGAACTGATCTTCGTGGATGACGGTTCCACGGATGCTTCTCCCAAGATTCTGGAAAGATATCGTGCCAGGGATCCCGAACACATCCGGGTCATCACCCAGAAGAACGCAGGGCAGGGAAAGGCAAGAAATGTAGGACTTGCGGCTGCCACGGGAGAATATGTGGGATTCGTGGATTCGGATGATTATGTGGACAGGCGTATGTACGCGGCCATGTACACCAGGGCCGGTTCCGAAGAACTGGATCTGGTGGAATGTGATTTTCATTATCTGGAGGAAGACGGCAGAGAGAAGCGCTCTTACGGTTCGGCGGCTCCCTGGAACAAGCTGATCCGCAGGAGACTGCTTACGGACAACGATATATGGTTCCCGGAGGGGTATATCTATGAGGACACCTCTTTCTACCTGAAGTTACGCCCCTTTGTGAAAAAACAGGCGAAAATGCTGGGAGTCTATGTCTATCACCGGGACAGAGGGGATTCTACCATGAATGACAATAAAAGCAGACGGGTGGGAAATATTTTTCCGGTATTGCAGGATGCCTGTCGGTTTTACCGGGAAAAAGAACTGATGGATACTTATGGGAAAGAACTGGAATATTTCTGTACGAGGATCCTGTTGTGCAGTTCCATGGGGCGGATCTCCAGAGTGCGGGACCGGAAGCTGCGGAAATCTCTGCGGGAAGAGACTTTTGTGTTCCTTCGGGAAAATTTTCCGGAGTATCGGAAGAACCCCTATCTGGGCAATGGACTGAAAGGGCGTTATCTGCGGATCGCCACACCGGCATTGTGCGGGATCTGTGGGGGAACCATCGGCAGATGCAGGCCGGGAGGGTTACCGGGATAGAAAATGGCGGACAGAGAAAAGGGGAAAAATATGCGGATATCGGTAGCAATGGCCACTTATAACGGGGCCAGATTTATCACAGAACAGCTGGATTCCATCCGGCTTCAGAGCCTTCCGGTGGATCAGGTGATCCTGCGGGATGACGGTTCCTCGGATCAGACGCTGGAGATCGTACGGGAATATCTGGAGACTTACGAGCTGGCACCGGCATGGAGGATCACACAGAACGGAAAACGACTGGGGTATGCGGAGAATTTCCGGGCAGCGGTGGAAGAGACGGACGGTGATTATGTCTTTTTCTGCGATCAGGACGATATCTGGGAGCCGGACCGGGTGGAAGATATGGTGAGCGAGATGGAAAAACGGAGAGAGATACTGGTGCTGGGATCGGAATTCGTACCGTTTACAGTGGATCCCGATGCTCCTTCTGTCAGCCGGAGCGTATTGAAAAGCTTCCGGGGGGACGGAAGCATGGAGCATGTTGCATGGAGTCCGGCCCATATTTTCATCGGCAGTGAGGGCTGTACCATGTGTCTGCGCAGAGAGTTCCTGGAAGAGACGAAGAAGTACTGGTATCCCGGGTGGGCGCATGATGAATATGCCTGGAAGTTGTCCCTGTGCATGGACGGCTGTTACATTCTGCACAGTGTTACGTTACGGCGGCGAATGCACTCGGGTAATGTATCCAAACGCAAGATGCGGGATCTGGACAGACGGATCGCTTTTTTCCGGGAATTGCAGAAAAGTCATGAAACCACTCTGCGGTTCGCCGAGGACTTTGGAATGCCGGAGGAAGCGAAGGAACTGTTAAGACGTAATATCCGGGCCACCATCCTTCGGATCGAGCTGATGGAACAGCGAAAATTGTGGAATATTGTGCCGCTTTTATGGAAATACCGGGATTGTTATCACAGCAAAAAATCTCTGCCGGTGGAATTTGCCATGGCAGTCAGAGGATGAGGCAATGAGCAGATATCTGGTGGAAAAAACGAAGACAACGGGGCAGGGCTGGCAGAGCAGCAACCGCTATTTTGAAAATTGTGGGGAGCGGAGTCTTGGACAGTTTTTGTCGGTTTCTTTTCTTGTGGCCTATTATATTTTACCACAGTATTTCGGAATCCGGCTGCCGGGCTTTGATCTGACGGCACAGCGAATGCTCATAACGATTCTGTGTCTCTTTCTGCTGAGCAAAGAATCCCGGAAAAAGATGTTCTGGGAAGGGGTGAGAAGCTGCAGATTGTGGCTTTTTATGGCAGGATATCTGGGAATCTGTTTCTATACGGCGGTACTGCGTTTTCACATAGGTACTTTTCTTTATCCGTTCATTGAATTATTGGGAGCTTTTCTGGTGATCTACGTACTGCGGGAGTATCTGGGAAGTGATGGATTTCTGGTGCTTTTCCGGCGGATGCTTTTGTTTCTGTGTGTGTTGGGACTCGTGGAGGCGGTCATGAGAAAGACACCCTTTGCCTATCTGGAGACCATCAGGGGACTTTATACCGGAGGCATGATCCGCTCCGGTTCCTACCGGATCATGGGACCGGCCAATCATTCTCTGGCGTATGGGCTGATCCTGATCTCCGGGTTACCATTATTGTGCATTGATGAGGAGAAACATTGCTTCACGCTGTTTCGGCATCTGCCTCTCCTGCTATTGGTGGTGGTTAATGTATTTCTTACGGGATCCCGTTCCACGCTGGCGGTCATGGGACTGGAGCTTTTGCTGTTGACCGTGCTGGCACCGGGAGAGCAGAGGAAGAAACTGTTGTTTACCATAGTACCGGCCGGGCTTTTGATTCTGCTTCTTGCATTTTTATTCCCCAATTCTCCGCCGGGACATTATATTCTGTTGCAGCTTAGTACGGTGGTGGATGAGATGTTTGGAACCTCCTATGCCATCCGTTACGGGGTGGACAGCACCTCCCTTGCCAACAGCGCTTCCTACAGGGATGCCCTGCTGGATATTTTCACGGTGGACTGGCTGAACCCCTGGCTGGGGCAGGGCTCCGGATATCATTTCTCCTGGTATATTCCGGGAGGGGCCACGATCCACTCCATTGACAATTTCTATGTGGCCAATTATATCCGCTACGGGTATCCGGGACTGGTGGTCTACGGACTGTTGATCCTGCAGGCGGTGGGGGAGATGGTGCGATGCGGGATTCAAAAGAAGGACAGAACAATGTTAAGTCTGGCGCTTGCGGTCTGCGGGTACTTCTTAAATCTGTGGTGGATGGATACGCTGCAGACCATCAAGTATGCGTATCTTCCCATCGCACTGTTCCAGGTGATCTCCCGGGAAAAATGGGAAAATATGTCGGATTTGCAACACAAAGCGGTGCACAGATACATAAGGTAAATAAAGAGAAGAAACGAAAAAAGGAAACGAAAATGCGAAAAAGTTTTTGGCTGTTTGCAATAGTTCTGAGTATGAGTCTGGGGATACGGGCGCAGGCGGCACCCAGAGAGATCCCGGATCGTTTCAATACCGGTGTGGATACAGATACAGAGCTGACGGAGATCCCGGAACCGGGGATTTACGGTGGAATCCAGTATAAGACCGGAGCCGGAGGACAGCTGGCACTGGATCTGGTCTACAGCAACAGACAGGCGGGGAATGAGATAGAGATCCGGAATATGGATTTTTCCCGGTATGCACTGTTGATGGTCAATGAGGGCAAAATTGCCGTGGAGACCACGGTGACTTTCCGGAACTGTAAATTCGATGCAGTCACTACCGGGCGGGAGGATGCCCGGATATCCTATGTGTTCGAAGACTGCACCCTGCGTAATTTTCAGGGAAGCAATGCCACGTTTACCCGGTGCCGTCTGGGTGGCAGCAGCGGAGATGCGTTGAATCCCTATCGCAATGTGACACTGAGAGATTGCTACATTGCGGATCTGGCACATCCGGACAGCGGGGATACAGTACATTCTGACGGGGTACAGATCTTCGGATATCCTTCTCTTACGGCGGAGAATATTTCCTTCGACAACTGCAGATTCGAAGTACCGGCGATCCCCGGAGGGGGGAGCTATGTGAATGCCTGTCTCATGATTGCCCCGGAGAAGAGCGGTGCCAAAGGAATCTATTTCACAAACTGCATTCTCAACGGAGGCGGTTATGCCATCTACACACTGGTAAAAGACGGTTTTTCTCTGGAGAATGTGGTGCTGTGTAATATCTCGGTAGGGGATGCGGCCCGTTATGGAACCTTCTACCATCGCAATGTCACGGCGGGGGTCACCATGGAGAATATTTATACGACGGATACTTTGTATGTAGGCAGCAGATTCGTGGATGAAGAGGGCAGGATCCATTTCAGCGTGACCAACGATACGGCGCAGGAACGGAAGCTGATGATCGTGACGCCCAGACAGACCATAATACTGCCTGTTAAGGCGTGTCCGCCCTATGAGGACAGAACGGCGGATATGACCTTTGAGGATTTTCCCTTTGATATCGATGTGGTGGTGCCGGGGGCACAGTGGGCGGTATGCTATGACATCACGGACGGGTGCACACAGATCGCACTGTATGCGGAAAGGAAGAGATGATTATGACGGAAGTACTGTATATATGCCTGTGGTACAAAGATAAAAAGAGAACCTGGTCCGGAACGGCCTGGTCCCTGCAACAGGCCATGGAGCCTTATCTGCAGGTGCAGGATCTGGCACTTTCGGATCCTCTGTACCGCAAAATACTCCGGAGACTGCAGAGGAAGAAGGGACTGAACCCCGGGCCGGTCCTGCGGGACCGGCTGCGGCTGTCGGGGAGATATGCTGCGTGGAGACATCGGCACAGGACAGACGAAAAAATGCCTGTGTTTCAGTTTGGCGGCTGGCCGTCGGGAGCGCATTTGGCATCCTATCTCTATCAGGACCTTTCCATTTCCGCGATTCTGTGGCTGCAGAGGGAAGATCCGGTGGGCTATCGGTACTGCGAGTATGATCAGGTGCCGCAAAAGACGCTGGAACGCAGGGCGGCGAGACAATTGGAGCAATACCGGCAAAGTGAAGGGGTATTCACCATGAGCAGGTGGCTTTCGGAGTTCCTGATCCGGGAATGCGGGCTCCCCCGGGAAAAGGTCCATGCGGTGGGAGGCGGCATCAATGTGGATGCTGCAGGGATCCGTCCGGGATCAAAGGAGGGGCGGCGTATCCTGTTTGTGGGAAGGAATTTTGTGAGAAAAGGTGGTCCGTTGGTGGTACAGGCTTTCACAATCCTGCGGAAAAAATATCTGTGGTCAGCGGAGCTGTATCTGGCGGGGGCAAAGGAGTCGGACATCCGGGACGCTCTGCGGGAGAGGCAGATCAGGGTAGAAGAGGCGGACTGGCAGAAGATCCACCTGCTGGGAGATCTGGGGTCTGAAAAACTGACAGATTATTATAACCTGTGTGATGTCTTCTGTATGCCGTCTTATTTTGAAGCCTATGGACTGGTATTTGCAGAGGCACTTACTTATGGTCTGCCCTGTATCGGCAGAGATAAATTCGCTATGTCGGAGTTCATTGAGGACGGATGCACCGGCAGGCTTATTTCCGGGGAGGATGCGGAGGAACTGGCACTGGATCTGTGGGAAGTACTTCAGGATCCGAAATACCGGGAGGAAGTGGAACGGCGGAGGGAATGGTATCTGAGAGAGTATTCCTGGGACAAGGTGGCGCAGAGAATATGCAGTGTGATGGAGAAAAATGAGAGAGACAAAGATCAGTATCGTAGTGCCGGTGTATAACGCGGAAAAAGAATTACAGCGCTGTGTAGACAGTATTTTCCGGCAGAGCTTTTCCAATTGGGAACTGCTGCTTATCGATGACGGCAGCAGGGATAGCTCTTCGGCCTTGTGTGACAGGCTGGGGGCGCAGGACACAAGGGTCCGGGTCTGGCACAAGGAAAACGGCGGTGTCAGCAGTGCCAGAAATCTGGGGATCTGTAAGGCTGAAGGAGAGTATCTTTTTTTTACGGACAGTGATGATACCCTGTTCCCGGATACCCTGGCAACTTTATATCAAAAGGCAAAAGTATCCGGCGCGGATCTTTCGGTGTGCGGTTTTACATATCTGGTGGAACAGACGAAAGAATGTGTGGATAACCTTCCGGAAAAAGCTTTCTGCGGTGGAGGAAAAGAATATCTGGAGGAGCGGTTTTTATCGGACTTCCGGCGGGAATTTTTCAATCCGCCATGGAATAAGCTGATCCGCAGGGAATTGCTTCTGGAAAATGATATCCGCTTCGGAGAGGAATTTGCCATCTGTGAGGATATGGCTTTTTCCATGCAGGTGCTGGAAAAGAGCAAAGGGATCTGTGTGGTTCCGGAGTCGTTGTATTGTTATCACTATAAGGAAGCGGAGAATCTGGTGAACCGTTTTCATGAGAACTATTATGAGGCTTTATTGTATTTCCGGGACCGCACCTGGCAGTGCTTCCGAACGCTTCAGGCAAAGCAGGAACTGTATGCGGAGGTCAATGCCTGTTTCGTGGGGAAGAGTCTGATGTATCTGCATAAGATCTATAGAGATTCCGGCTATGAGGAAACCAGGAAATATGCGGAACTGAAACGGATCGGTGGTTCCCTGCCGCTGCAGAATGCCCTGCGGGAATACCGGGCCACGGGAAAGAGGCGCTTGCTGCGGGAGTTGCTCCTGCATAAGAAATTCCGGCTATTGGACAGTCTGTACCGGTGGCGGTAGGACAGGGGAAGGAGAGAGGATTGGAACTGACAAAACAGATCGGCGTATTGCGCAATCGAAAAACCTTGGACGGAAGAAAAGCAGACAGGAACAAAGTAAATCTGGAGTACTGGAATTTTAATGAGAATCTGGGGGATCTGCTGGCACCGGTGGTGACGCAGTGGATGTTGCACCGTCTGGGACTGGATCTGTACAGAGAGGCGGCAAAGCCCTGCCATCTGATGACCATTGGTTCTGTGTTGGGACTGGGAGTTTTCGATGCGGTGATCTGGGGCAGCGGGGTCAATTCCTTCGCCCATGTGGGACGGGTGACTACACAAAAGGGATACCGGAAGCTGGATATCCGGGCAGTCAGAGGTCCGGTCACCGCACAGGTGCTCCGGGAGAACGGATATACCTGTCCGCAGATCTACGGAGACCCGGCAATCCTGCTGCCTCTGATTTATCCCGGCAGACGACCGGAGAAAAAGAAAAAATATGTGGTGATCGACCATTACATGAAGCGGAAAACGACAGGAGATGACAGACTTTCCATACGAACCGGAGATTACCGGACCTTCCTCGACAAAATTCTGGAGGCGGAGGTGGTATACTCGTCTTCGTTACATGGGATCATTCTGGCGGAGAGCTATGGGGTCCCGTCGGTATTCCTTCGGCAGGGGATGGAGGAAGAGATGCTGAAATATTATGACTGGTACTTTGCCACCGGCAGATATGAGGTGCGCTCGGCAACATCCCTTGCGGAAGCAAAGGAAACAGAACCCATGAAATTGCCCGAACTGGAAGAACTGAGGGAGGGACTGCTACAGAGCTTTCCCTATGATCTGTGGATCGGCCAGAAAGCCGGAAGGAGAAAGTGTGAATGAAAAGGACCCGAAATGCCGTCAGAAATGTGATCTTCGGAGGACTCCTGAAGGGGTATCAGATTCTGGTTCCTTTTATCATGCGCACGCTGCTGATCCGGTATCTGGGAATGGAATATCTGGGGCTGAACAGTCTGTTTACTTCCATACTGCAGATCCTGAATCTGGCGGAGCTGGGAGTAGGGAGTGCACTGGGCTACAGTATGTATGCTCCCATCGCGGAAGGAAAGAAGGACGAGATCTGTGCTCTGTTGTCATTGTATCGCAGATATTACCGCCTGATCGGTCTGGGGATCTTTCTGGCCGGAATAGTGCTGCTGCCGTTTCTGCCCTCGCTGGTGAAAACGGACAGTATTCCGCCGGATGTGGATTTGTATGTATTGTATCTGCTGCATCTGGGAGCCTGTGTCATCAGTTACTGGCTGTTTGCGTATAAAAACAGTCTGCTGGCAGCTCATCAGCGAAGTGACCTGGCAAATAAGGCGGATCTGGCGGTACGGACGCTGCAGTATCTTATACAGGCCGGGCTGCTGGTGGGCTTTCGGAATTATTACTGGTATCTGCTGGCGGCACTGGGAGCACAGATCCTGACGAATCTGTGTACCGCACTGGTGGCACAGAAAAATTATCCGGATTATGTCCCAAAGGGACAGGTGGAAGAGCAGACCAGGCAAAAAATCCGGGGCAAGATCAAGGACCTGTTTACCTCCCGGGTGGGGGTGGTCATTGTGAATTCCGCGGATACTCTGGTCATTTCGGCATTTTTGGGACTGACGGTGCTGGCAGTCTATCAGAATTATTATTACATCGTTACTTCCGTTATTGGTCTGGTAGGGGTGCTTTTCACCTCCACTCTAGCCGGGATCGGCAATAGTCTTCTGACCGAGAGCCGGGGGAAAAATTATGCGGACTTCTGTAAATTTACACTGTTGATCGCCTGGATCGCAGGACTTTGCACCTGCTGCCTGCTGTGTCTGTTGCAGCCCTTTATGAAACTGTGGATCGGAGAGGCAGGCATTTTGCCCGGACAGATCGTGATCTGTCTGTGTGTATATTATTTTATCTACGAGTTCAACCAGCTGTTCAATGCCTACAAGGATGCCGCCGGGATCTGGCACAGAGACCGGTTCCGGACACTGACAACGGCAGGAGTGAATCTGGTCCTGAATCTTCTGCTGGTGAAACCTATGGGGCTGTACGGAGTGATCCTGTCTACGGTAGTTGCTACGGTCATCGTAGGAATGCCGTGGCTGATACATAATCTGTTTACGACGTTGTTTGACGGAGAGGACCGGCAAAGCTATCTGGGGACACTGGTCTTCTATGGAAGCGTAACATTTTTAAACTGTATGCTGACCGACCGGGTATGCAGTCAGATACCGGTAGAAGGAATCCGGGAATTATTGGAGCGGGCACTGGTATGTCTGCTTGTGTCCAACGGCATTTTTCTGTTGTGTTACGGAGGCCGGAAGGATTTCCGGGCCCTGTTGGCAATGGGGAAGAGATTTCTGCCTGAAATACCTCATGATAAAGCGACTTCGGGAAATGACCGATCCGCAGAGGAAACCACAAAGTTTGCAGATTACGGAAAGGCGGGAGCTTTCTATGAAGATTGCAGTAGCGGGAACCGGGTATGTGGGATTGTCCATGGCAGTTCTGCTGGCCCAGAATCATGAAGTAACGGCGGTGGATGTGATACCGGAGAAGGTAGAGTTGTTACAAAAAGGGAGATCACCTATCCGGGATAAAGAGATCAAAGAATATCTGGCAGGCGGCAGGCTGCATTTGCAGGCTACCCTGGACGGAGAGGTGGCTTACCGGGATGCGGAGCTTGTGATCGTCTCCACACCGACGAACTATGATCCCGGAATTCACTTTTTTGATACCGGTTCTGTGGAAACGGTGGTGGAGACAGTACGGAGGGTGAATCCTGACGCGGTGATCGTGATCAAGAGTACGGTGCCGGTGGGATATACAGTGTCTCTGATGGAAAAATATCACACGGACAGGATCCTGTTTTCTCCGGAATTTTTGCGGGAAGGGCATGCACTGTATGACAATCTGTATCCTTCCCGGATCATTGTGGGAGCAGACACAAAGTCCGTTGAAATGGCGGAGTATGCAAGACGGTTTGCAGAGCTTTTGCGTGAGGGTGCAAAAAAACAGGAGATCCCCATACGGATCATGGACCCTACGGAAGCGGAGGCGGTAAAACTGTTTGCCAATACCTATCTGGCGCTCCGGGTCAGTTTTTTTAACGAACTGGACACTTATGCGGAGATGCGGAACTTAAGCAGCCGCAATATTATCGAGGGTGTCTGCCTGGATCCCCGGATCGGGATGCAGTACAACAATCCCTCTTTTGGCTACGGAGGATACTGTCTGCCGAAGGATACGAAGCAGCTACTGGCCAATTATGAGAACATTCCCCAGAATCTGATCCAGGCCATCGTGTCCGCCAACAGTACCCGCAAGGATCATATCGCGGACAGTATTCTGGAGAAGGCGGGATTTTATCAGGGAAGTCAGGGTAGAGGCGGTGTACCGGGGCAAAAGGTGGTCATAGGAATCTATCGGCTTATCATGAAGTCCGGCTCCGATAATTTCCGTCAGTCCAGTATCCAGGGCGTCATGAAACGGATCCGGGCCAAAGGGGCACAGATTTTGTTGTACGAGCCGGAACTTTCGGAGGATGATTTTTTCGGAAGCCCGGTCATACGGGATCTGGAAGCCTTTCAGCGGCAGTCGGATGTGATCGTGGCCAATCGTTATCACAGAGATCTGGAGAATGTCCGGGAGAAGGTATACACCAGAGATATTTATTACAGGGACTGAGTGAGGGAAGAAATGGATACAGAGAAAAAAACGGGGGAACGAATAGGAATCACGCTGGCACTGTTAGCATGTGTGGGATTTTCCGCTTTTCTGATCTGGCTGCAGCAAAGCCAAGAGAATGACAGACAGCAGCTGACACAACAGGTACAGGACAGCGGGCAGCGGGAAGAACAGACGGAAGGAAGCGGGCAGATCGAGATCCGGAGTCGTGTTACCCGGAGCAAAACAGGGGATCAGCCGGTATTTTCCCTGCCGGGAGGGTTTTATCCGGAGGATATTACGGTAGAGATCGCTGCACCGGCGGGAAGCAGTATCTATTATACACTGGATGGCACGGTGCCGGATCCGGAGAACGGAATTCTCTATGAGGCACCGGTGGAGATAACGAATATCTGCGGCAGTCCCAATGTCTACTCCGCCATTTCCACAGTGTCAGCCTACCAGGACTATGCGCCGTTTAATGACGTGGACAAAGCGGTGGTGTTACAGGCAGTGGCAGTAGATGCCGGAGGCAGGACAAGTAATGTCACCTGCGCCAGCTATTTTGTGGCTATGGAGGCCAGAGCAATGTACCGGGATCTGCCGGTGTTGTCGCTGACTGTGGATCCTGTGGAGCTGTTTGATTATTTTGGCGGCAATTATGTCACAGGTGTGGATTATGAGAATGCGCTGGCGGCGGATGACCTGCGGTTTGATTCTGCCAATTATTACCGGGGTGGAGAGATGAATGCCCATGTGGAATACTTCGAAGCGGACAGATATCTGACTTATGAGGGGGAGGTAATTTTAAGTTTGCGGAAGGACGGAAATCTGGATTACGGGCAGAAAAGTTTTCTTATGACGGGAGCGGATCCGGTGCCGGAGAGCAGTTGTGAGCTGTATGAGCTTTTCCGGGACGGCACGTTTCTTCTGTACGGGGGCGGCACGGATCATGTGGCCAAGAACAGACAGGTTTTAGAGGAACTGCTGTTAAAAGAAATCACGGATTTTACGCTGGAAGAGCGGAAGGGCTGTCTGGTGTTTGTGGACGGGGAGTTCTGGGGATTGTATCTGGTGGGCAGGGTAAATACGGCGGAAACCTTTGCCCGAAGAGCCGGCGGTTCCCCGGAAGAAATTCAGGTCATAGAGAACCGCTATCCCTCCAAGATCGCTCCGGAATACGGAGAATTGTACCGGCTGGTGACCGAGGGGAATACTTCCGGACACGGAACGTATCAGAAGATCCTGGAGCAGATGGATCTGGAAAGCTATCTGGATTATTACTGTGCCAATCTCTATTTCGGTAATTCGCAGTTTGACTCTTTTTCCACCACTTTGTGGCGACGGGCAGGAGAAGGAGAGACGGGAAAATGGCACTGGGAATTCTCGGATGCCACGGATACTCTGGGACGGAATAAGGTCAGTAATTACAGTGTGAATACCTATCTGTGTCCGGGGGTGGCAGAAGATCTGTTTTTACAGGGATTGCTGAAAAATAAGGACTTTCAGACAGCGTTCCGGCAGAGAATGCGGGAATACGTGGAAGAACTGACGAAGGAAAAGGCAGAAGAGTATCTGACACCGCTTCTGGAAACTTACCGGGTGGCAGTGACAGCCACGGCGGAGCGCTACGGCCTGCGACAGACAGAGGAAGGATATCTGGCTGACGGGGATACGATTCAGGAATATTTTGCCTCACGGGGAGAATATATTCTGCGATATACGGAAGAGCTTATAACGCTTGTGGATCAGACGGAGGCTCCTGACGGAGTACAGGAAACGGTCACGGAAAGCGTACCTGAAGAATAAAGGGAAAGGGGACCACGTATGGAAACAATGGCAGAATATCTGGCGGAACTGGTAAAGGCCGGATTGGAGGACAGAAAGGCGGCGTCTCTGCCAGAGGGAGTCTCTGTAAGGGAGATTGTAAAGATTTCAGAGGAGAACCATATGGATTATCTGCTTTTGGGAGCCTTGTTAAAAACAGATGGGCTTTCGGAGGAAGAAAAAGGGCTTTTGCGGGAAAAAGTACTGGGAAGCATGCTTTTTACCGGTATGCAGCTGCAGGAATTGAAGAAGCTGGAGGAACGGATGGAACAGGCAAAGATTCCCTGTCAACCCATGAAAGGAGCCCGGATGAAATTCTATTATCCGTCTCCGTTTCTGCGGGAAATGAGTGATATTGACATTCTGATCCACGGAGATTTCATGGAGCAGGCGGCAGTGGAACTGGAAGCCATGGGGTATGTCCTGCAACAGAAGATCAAGCATCATGATATCTATCGGAAAGCACCGGGAATCGTGGTGGAGGCGCACAGAGCCATGTATGACCGGACAGTGGACGAGAGGCAGTATGCCTATTTCTCGGATCTGTCCCGGGCGGTGCGCAGAAAGGGTTTTCTGTATGTGTATGATTTTGAGGCGGAAGATTTCTATATTTACATGATGGCTCATATGGCAAAGCATTTTTACAAGAGAGGCTGTGGTATCCGGAATCTGGTGGACATTTATGTGTTTCTGGAAAAATTCGGTGGGGAAATGAACGCAGACTATCTGCAAAAGCAGTTTGCGGGATTGGGACTGACGGCATTTACGGAGCATATGGAGAAGCTGGCCCGGATCTGGCTGCAGGGAGAGCCCGGTGAAGCGTTTTATCAGCAACTGTTTGACTATATGCAGGGGTGTGGAATCTATGGCAAGGATGAAAACGGTATCTGGAACCGGTTCTGCGATGCGCAGCCGGAGAAGGGAGAAAAGGGCCGAGATGTCCTGAAACGCTGGTACTGGTTCCCTCCTTATGAATATATGGTGTTGTATTACCCGTGGCTTTCGAGAAATCCCGTTGCGGGAAAATTTCTGCTTCCGGCAGCCTGGGGAATCCGGGCCGTCCGGGGTGTGGTCTGCGGCCGGGGAAAATACAAGCGGGAAATGCTGCGGCAGATCGATGCATCACAGATCGGTGTAAGACAGGATATCTACCGCAGACTGCAGTTACGTTTTCATTAGTCTGTTCCATTGAAATATTTATAAGGAGTGTAAGAAAGCCATGAAAAGTCCGTCAGGGTTTCTTTGGAAGAACCCATGGAAAAAAGAAACCTTACTTACCTATTATTATTCGGCGATCTTCCGCATGCAGCTGCTGCTCCTGCCGCCGGGGAAACTGCGGAAGGGCTGGGGCAGAGAAAACGAAGAATCCGCAGGAACGGCATCCCGGGAAGGATACCGGCAGGCGGCGCGTATCGCCCAGATCGTGGGAAAGGTCTGTGATAAGACTCCCTGGGAGAGTAAATGTCTGGTGCGGGCGTTGGCGGCCCAGAGACTGTTGTGCCGGCGGGGACTTTCTTCCACCCTGTATCTGGGGTGTGGCATGGAAGAAGGTAAAATGGTGGCCCATGCCTGGCTGCGTTTTGGGGAAATGTATGTGACCGGAGGGGACGGCGGCGGATATACTACCGTGGCCCGGTTCTGTAAGGAGGCTTCCGGAAAGAGGGGATAAGTATGTCGGCAATCTGGGGAATTGTGGATCTGAGTGTGGCGCAGTCAGAGGCACAAAGAAAAAATCGTGCAGGGAACCTGTGGGAAGAGGCTCTGCGGATGCGGCAGGCCTATAGGACGAGCTGCCTGGACCGGATACAGGAAAAAAGGGAGGCAACCTATTATCTGGCCTGCGGGGTACAGAATGTCACAAGGGAAGCTGTGGAAGAAAGATTCCCTTATGAAAGAAAGGGAGAGCGCAGAAGTCTGTTCGTGGCGGATGTGATCCTGGATAACCGCGGAGAACTGGTGCAGCGGTTTGGAGGTATCCGGGATCTGCGCAGCCATCCGGACGGGGAAATTCTGTATGAAAGCTTTTGCAGCCATCCGGAGGAAACGCTTGCCGTGGCCAGAGGAGCCTATGCCTGTGCGTATCTGGAGCCGGGGAAACGGACCCTGACTTTGTTCAATGATGCGGTGGGAAACCGTTCGGTCTATTATTTTCAGGAGGAAAAAAGGGTCTATTTTTCCACGTTGCTTGCGGGGATCACCTGCGAACGGGAGAACTGGAAGGAAAATACGGGCTGGTTTGACCGGTTCTATACCATCCGGGATCTGCGGGCGGTGTCGGAACCCAGAGAGACACCCTATGCGGGGATCCTGCGACTGGCTCCGGGAGAAATTGTGGTATTTACTGAAGAAGGGGTGCACAGAAGGGATTACTGGGATCCCTTTGCGGGAAGGAGGATCCTGCGGGGGAAGACGGAAGCAGGGTACCGGGAGCTGGTGACCACGGTGTTCCGGCACTGTGTGGAGGATGTGATCCGGGAAGGCCGGGGTGGAAAAGAAACAGGAATTCTGTTAAGCGGCGGGCTGGACTCCAATGCGGTGGCGGCTTATGCAGCACCTTACCTTGCCGCCAGAGGAAAGAAACTGTATTCCTTTACTGCGGTGCCGGAGGAGAAGGAAAGAGCACGGACCCCGGGACAGTACGCTGTGGAGGATGAGAGAAGCAGTGTGGAACTGGTGCGGAGATTTCACGGGAATCTGGAACCGGAGTATCTGGTGACCAACCGGGGAGATCTGCTGGCGGAGAACAGGAGGCTGCGGGAAGTTCTGGAAGTTCCCTGTAAAGCGGTACTGAATCTGCCCTGGATGTATGAAAGTTATCGTCTGGCAGCTCAGAAAGACTGTGGGATCCTGCTGTCGGGACAGTACGGAAATATTACCATATCCTATGGGGATTTTCGAAGCCTGTTCCTGACACTGCTACATCAGGGAAGAATCAAAGAACTGGTGCGAGAGATCAATGTCTACAGCAGAAAATACCGCAGGAGCCGCAAGTGGATCTGGCGGGATCTTCTCACGGCGGAAGGCGGTGGGGACCATGAAGCGGTGTCCCGGTATATGTATGACAAAAGTGCCTTGCGGCAGATCGGAGAATATGAAGTAAAGCTGTCTCTGGCCACAGGAGTGGTGCCCAGAGATCCCACCAGAGACAAGCGGCTGATCGCACTGGTGCTAAGTCTCCCGGCGGAACAGTTCACCCATGCCGGGCAGGAGAGACGCCTGGTTCGGCAGTATTTACAGGGGAAGATCCCGGAAGAGATTCTGGCGGATGAATTTCACAAGGGAAGACAGGGCGTGGGAAGCGGGGAACTGCTCGCCTTGCAGTGGGAACGGATCTGTGAGGAACTGTCGGGGATTCCGGGTGAGACGATGTCCGGGGAAAACGGGCACTCAAAAGCAGACATGGTGCGTGGCTTTTATGTGGGCCTGGCACAGGAATATCGGAGAAGGTTTGAGGTATGATGGAATATTTTTACAGAATCTACGGACTGCGGGTGCAGTCGCAGATCCCCTTTTCGGAGGCAGTACCGGAGACGGCGGGAGAGGCAGAGGTAAAAATTGTATTCGGAAGGATGCCGGATTTCCTGCTGGAAGCGGGACAGAAGGGCTACGGGACCTGGACAAACGGCTTTGTATCGGCCTGGTTCCGCATCCGGGACGGAACACAGGTCTATGTGGAAGGGGGAAGTAGGATCACCGTGGAGCTTTCGGAGGAACCGCAACTGCTTGTGATCACTTCCCTGTTGCTCAGTGCCGGGATGGCACTGGTCTGTCTGCAGAGGGGGGAACCCTTTTTTCACGGAAGTGCATTGTATACCGGGGAACAGGCCATTTTACTCTGTGGGGAGAGCGGGGCCGGGAAGTCTACGGTGGCCATGGAATTGTTGCAAAGAAAGCTTGGATTTCTGGCGGATGACACAGTGAGGGTGCATCCGGGAACTATGGGGATGCTGGTGGAGCCTTCCTACCCGCAGCAGAAGCTTTGTCGTGATATGGCGCTGAAATGCGGGAAGCCGCTGGAAGAACTGATCTATATTGACGAAGAGAGGGACAAATATGCCTGGCGCAGACAGGATTGCTATCGGAAAGAGGCGGCGCTCCTCGGGAAGATTTTTTTGCTGCGAAAGGATGCTGTGGCCGGGTGGCAGGATGCGGTGCAGAATACCGGGGAAGAGGCAGTGAGTATCCAAAAGCTCACCGGGCAGAAAGCACTGGAGACTTTGAGCAGCCAGTTGTATCTGGCGGATACCTACCGGTACAGTACCGGGATTCCGTATCCTTTGATGGAACAGTTGGTCCGGATCGCAGGGCAGGCCGGAATCTATGAAGTGATCAGGCAGTCGGACAAGGATACACTCCACGAGGTCGTAACGAAAATCTTACAGTTTTGTTAGAAAGAGGGTATTTTTACAGGGAAATTATTATAATCAGAAATGTAAGAAATCATAAAAATGTAATAAGGAGGAATGGAAAATGAAAGCATGGAGTCAGCCCGAAATGGAGGAACTGAACGTAAGAGCAACGGCTTACAGCCCTAAGGGAGGTCTGATCGAGGACGGCGTTTACCAGTCCGATGACGGTAAGTATACTATCCCCACTTACGGTCCTTCTTCCGGCAATTCCGGAGAACCTACCGTAGACGTACAGTAGTTTTCGGACTGTATGAGAGGAAAATGCCAGAATGGATCAGGGAAGCTCATGTTTACATGGGCTTTTTTGGTGTATACGATGAGCCAAGTACAGATTTGTGCTTGCACAAGAATCTGTATTTGACGAACGTACCCCGTTGATCTGTTAAGCGAGATGAGGTACGCAGTATACAAATCGAGCAGGAGTCAGCCTGCTCGATTAACAGACGGAGACAGAGCGTGTAAAAGAAGGGAGAACAGAAAATGGACAAAACGGCAAAAATCCGAATGAAAGCGAAAAGGAATGTGACGGACCTGGCGGGAGAAAAGGTCATGGTGGATTTCGAACAGGGGAAATATTTCTGCATCAAAGGTGTGGGAAACGACATCTGGGATATGCTGGACGGGCAGGAAGGCGAAGACGGCATAACGGTGGAGGCTATCTTACATAAACTGATGGAAGAATATGAAGTGATGGAAGAGGTGTGTGAAAAAGAGGTGCTGGCATTTCTGGACAAACTGGAACAGGCGGGGATCCTGGAAGAGGTGTAGACACATATGGGAAAAATAAGAGGAAGAGATTATATTTCCTGGTTGTGGCAATATACCGCTCCCTATGCGGGCAGGATTGGTCTGCTGTTATTGTTTGGGCTGTTGGAGACTTTTGCCTCGCTGGCCATGGTGCAGATCACCAAGGAGATCATTGATCATGCCACAGTGGGAAGCGGTTTCGGACGGCTGCTTACGGGTTATGTGCTGCTGTTATTGGGAATGCAGGGAATCTCGGTGTTGTCGACACTGCTTACTGCACTGGTAACGGAGCGGTTTTCCTTCGGGATCCGACGGCAGATCTATGAGAAGATCCTGCATTCTGGCTGGCGGGAAGTGACGGCCTATCATACCGGTGATCTCATGACAAGACTGACCAGCGATGCGGGAAATGTGGCGGACGGTATTGTGAGGACGATCCCTAATATCTTACAGCTGGGGATCGAGTTGGTACTGGTGTTTTGTATGTTGTTTTATTATTCCCCGCTCCTTGCGGTGTTTGCCCTGCTGGTGGCACCGGTGGCAGCCCTGTGCTCCTGGTGGCTGGGAAAACGCCTGAAACGGTTACAGGGGAAAGTGCAGGAGAGTGAGTCGGAATACCGTTCCTTTTTGCAGGAAAGTCTGGCCAACCTTCTGATCGTAAAGGCTTTTACCGGAGAGGACCGGGCGGTGGAGCGCCTGACAAAGCTGCGGGAGGAACGGTTCTACTGGGTATACCGCAAGACCGGACTGGGAACCGCCAGTTCCACGGTGATGTCACTGGCTTTTCAGGGAGGATATCTGATAGCATTTTCCTACGGGGCATGGCAGCTGTCGAGACAACAGATCACCTACGGTACTATGTCGGTATTTCTGACACTGGTGAACCGGGTACAGGCGCCGATCCTGGGATTGGCCCAGCAGATTCCCCGGATCATTGCCCTGTTGACTTCCGCCGGGAGGATCATGGAGTTACAGAGAATTCCCGGGGAGCAAAGGGCAGCCGGAGAGATCCGTGGATGGGAGATCGGAGTGGAGCTTCGAAATGTATGCTTCGGATATACCAGGGAACCGGTGCTGAAACGGGTGAATCTGAAGATCTGTCCGGGAGAATTTGTCGCCATTGCAGGAGAGTCCGGTATCGGCAAGACAACACTGATCCGCATTCTGATGGCCTTTCTGGAAACGGGAGCGGGAACGGTGGATTTCTACAATGGCAGCGGACAGAGGCAGGAGACCGGAGCTTTCGTCCGGAAGTTTATTGCCTATGTCCCCCAGGGGAATACTCTGTTCAGCGGAACCGTGAGAGAAAATCTGCAGATGGGCAGAGAAGATGCTTCGGAGGAAGAATTGTGGGCGGCCCTGAAACTGGCTTCCGGAGAAAATTTTGTCCGGTCACTGCCGGAGGGGCTGGATACCGTCATCGGGGAAAGAGGGCATGGCCTGTCGGAAGGACAGGCGCAGCGGATCGCCATTGCCAGAGCCTTTTTGCGGAGAGCACCGTTTCTGATCCTGGATGAAGCCACCTCGGCGCTGGATGAAGCTACGGAGGTCGCTGTATTGCAGGGGCTCCGGGCATTAGAACCGAGACCCACCTGCCTGCTTATCACCCACAGGAAGGGTGTTTTAAAATATTGTGACAGAGAACTTTGCATCCGGGAAGGGAGTGTGACGGAAGAATGCAGTACCACTACTATCTGTACGGCATGAGGGTAACAGCGGATCTGGACTTTGTACAGCTGGATCCGGTGCGTTTACCGGAGGATGACAGGGACTTCGGACGGGAAAAGGTCCGGATCCGGGCGATGGACGAGGAGGAGGAAGCACAGTTTCGGAAAGAACACGGAGACTGCGTCTGCGGAAGTTTTTTGGGTACAGAAAAAGGCTGGTTGTGTAATCGTACGCTGGCCATGAGTGTGGAGCGGGGACAGGTGATCCGGTATCACATCCGGAAGGGAGGAGATCCCGGAGCGGTACGAACCTATCTGCTGGGCTTTGGAATAGCAATGCTCAGCCTTCAGCAGGGAAAACTTCCCATCCATTGCAGTGCGCTGGCAACTCCGGAAGGTGGTGCGATCCTGATCGCTGGAGAGAGTGGCGCGGGTAAGTCCACACTGACGGCAGAACTGCTGAAACGGGGGTATCGTTTTCTGGCAGACGATATGGCAGTGGTGGACATTTCCGGAAAAGAAGGGGTGTGGGTGTACCCGGCTTTTCCTTATATGAAGCTGTGCAGGGATGTGGTGCTGAGGCAGGGATATCCCCCGGAAGAACTTTTGTATATTGATGAAAAAAAGGACAAATTTCTGGTGCCCTGTACCGGGGTATTTCAAAGGGAAAAGGCCAGACTGGAACGATTTGTTTTTCTGGGAATCCGATGGAAAAAAGAGGCGGAAGATAAGTCCGGGAAGATAAAAGCAGAAAAAATCACAGGCCCCGACAGCATGATCGTGTATAAAGACAATCTGTTCTTAAGACATCTGTGGAAAAAACAGGATCCGGGAATGGAAATCTGGCAGAACTGCCTGAAAATAGCGGAGCAGATACCGGTCTTTTGGATAAGGAGACCGGCAGCAGGTGATTCCACTGCCGAGGTGGCAGCGGAAGTACACGCACTGCGAAACGTCGTGTCAGCTTAAGAACTCTTCCGGTTCCTCAGAAGGCTGCGGGGGCTGACAGTCGCCGCCACCGGGATGGTGTCCGGGATGATGTCCTCCTCCGCCGGGATATCCGGGGTACCAGGGAAACCATCCACAGGCGGTCTCGGATACCTTCAGTTCCATCAGTTCAGGTTGTGTCCAATGCTTCATAAGAATTCTCCTTTCCGTCTGCCTTATGCAGAGATGTACACGGGGAAAGTCCCTGTGTGACTACAGCATAGGGAACACAGGGGCGGAAGTAAAGAAATGTATCATGATTGTAAGAATTTTGCAGGAAGTGTCACAGAAAAGATACTGCCTGCACCGGAGGCATTTTCGCAGGACACGGTTCCGCCGTGACGTTCTGTGATCGTCTTTACAATGGCCAGTCCCAGACCACTGCCGGTGGCAGAACCGGGAGTTCTGGCGGAGGAGACGGTGTAGGTGCGGTTAAAGATCCGCTCGAGGTCCTCCGGCGGAATGCCGGGCCCCTCATCGGTCACGGAGATCCGGAGAGAAGTAAGGTCAGCGGAAGGCGCGGCAGACAGAGTGATTTTCGTTCCGGCGGGAGCATATTTTGCGGCATTGCCGAGCAGATTGTCCAGAATCCGTATCAGTTTTCCGGGATCTGCAAAAAGGGTGGCATGGAGATCCTGCGATACAGATAAACAGAGAAGATGACCGGCATAGTGGCTGTCCGGAAGTGCGGTATAGAAATATTCTTCCAGAAAGGCCGGGGCATCCAGTTCCTGAAAGGAAAAGGCGTGGGAAGGATCCTCCAGAGTGAACAACTCGTACATATCCCGGATCAGATGTTCCAGTGTCCCAGTCCGGTGATCGATCAGGGTGAGGGCACCTTCGATATCCTGTGCAGACAGAGACTGTCCGGAAGTAAGATAATCCACGGCACTGCGGATGGCAGTGAGGGGAGCCCGCAGATCATGGGAGAGATTGGCCAGCATTTCCGTACGTTCCTGTTGCAGGTGCTGCAGGGAGCGATTGCTGGCATTTAACTGTGCGGTGATTTCCAGCAGCCTGCGGGACAGTTCTTCCACGGTCTCCTGTTCGAGAGAGGGAGAACGGAAAACGGGGCGGGAATTTTGTGCCATGGTCAGATACCTCCTTTCACAAAACGATACCCTTTGGACCAGACGGTCTCGATGCGGTTCTCCAATTCGTAATTGCCCTCGAAACGTTTGCGGAGACGGCTGACATTGACCATAACGCTGCGTCTGTCACTTTCCCGGTAGACACCGAAGAGAGCCGTTCCCAGTTCCTCGAAGGTGATGTCCCGATCCGGGTGTTCTGCCAGATACAGCAGGACTTCATATTCCCGGTTGGCGAGACACAGATCCTGTTCCCGGTAGAAGGCCGTGTGGGCTACCCTGTCGATGGAAAGATTTCCGATCGTCAGTACCAGATCGGAAGAAGCCTGCGCCAGTTGTCTGCGCCTGCGGATCAGGAGGTCCACCCGGGCTTTCAGCTCCCGGAGACTGTAGGGTTTGACCAGATAATCGTCCCCGCCGCAGGTAAGTCCCCGGATCACATCTTCCTCGGAACTTCTGGCAGTGAGAAACAGGATCGGCACAGAGGAAAAAGAGCGGATGTAACGGCACACCCGGTAACCGTCGGCTTCGGGCAGCATAACATCCAGTAAGATACAATCCGGAAGATTCTTTCGAATGGATAAGACGCCTTCCCGGGGGGAGATGGCAGTATACACGGTGAATCCCGCACCGGTGAGATATTTCTGATTGATCGCCAGCACTTCGGCATCATCATCGATCAGTACAAGCTTGAACATAGTATTATCTTACCTCCTTTGCTGGTGCTATTTTAGCATGGGGGAAAAACGATTGTCACCAAAGGAAGGTCGACAGAGAGAGACAAGGGACAGCGGAAAACGACAGACCGGATGAAAAAGTGACACGAGAAGGGGGAGAAAAATGAATCGGTCAAATACGAGTGCAAATAAGGATATCGGACACATAGTAAAGGATATGCTGCGGCTTCTGGTGGCTTATGGAGTGGCTGTGTTATTTATGGGAAGAGCATGGAGCCTTCGGACACTTGGGGGTATGACAGGGCTGGCAGCGATATTCGTGCTGCTTTATGTATTGGGAAAGGAAGAGCAATATCTGTATAATGTGACCCTGTTCGGTTATCCGGACAGGATACAGCGGCGCAGAACAGGATCGTTTCTGGTGGCAACAGCGGCAACCGTGGTCCTGCTGCCATATATTACAGAGGATCAGAGGGGATATTTTCTGTTTCTGATCCTGGCGTACAGTCTGGAAAGCGTACCGTTGCTGCGACACGGCAGATGCTGCAGAGACATGGAAAGAAATCGCGGGGAAGTGCCGCGTACCGCATTTGTGGGAAGAAGGGCGCAGTACAACAAGTTTCGGTATTTTTTGAAGAAGACCAGCATCCCCATGGAGCTTGTGGGGTATATTGCGGCATCGGCACAGGAACTGGTACAGATTTCAGAAGGAGATGCAGGAGAATATCTGGGAAGTCTGGAAGATCTGGAAATGCTGATCCGCCGGTACCATCTGGATCAGATCTATATTCTGCAAAAGCGCGAGGAACAGCTTTTTTCCATGCAGAAATATGTGGATCTGTGCATTGATATGGGGGTGACGGTACGGATGGTGGTGGATTTCTATAAGAGGCGCAGAGCCGACAGTTATGTAAGCTGTGTGGGAACCTATCCGGTCATCACCTACCATACGGTGACGTTGAATACTGGAGAACAGGTGATAAAACGGATCATGGATGTGGCAGGAGGCCTGGCAGGGATCGTTTTGTTTTCTCCGGTGATGTTATTGGCGGCGCTGGCCATTAAGCTGGATTCCCCCGGTCCTGTGATCTTCCGGCAGACCCGGGTCGGGAAAAACGGCAGGACATTTCAGATCTATAAATTCCGTAGCATGTATGTGGATGCGGAAGAGAGAAAGTCAGAGCTGCTGTCGCAAAATGAGATCGCGGGGGGCGTAATGTTCAAGATCCGGGAGGATCCCCGGATCACCCGGGTGGGCAGGATCCTGCGGAATTTAAGCATTGATGAGCTGCCACAGTTTTTTAATGTGTTGGGAGGTTCCATGAGTCTGGTGGGAACGAGACCGCCGACCCCGGACGAGGTGGAGAAATACGGCACAAGGCAGTGGCGGCGGATCAGTATCAAGCCGGGCTTGACGGGCATGTGGCAGGTGAACGGCAGGAGTCTGGTGACGGATTTCGAAAAGATTGTGGAGCTGGATGTGGAATATATTGATAACTGGTCACTGATGGAGGATATCCGGATTTTGTGCAAGACGGTGACAGTGTTGTTAAAGCATGCGGATGCGTATTAGAAAGAGAGGCAGAAGAGGTGGAATGAAGATGCATGGAACCCGGGTGAACTGGGTAGGAATGACCGGTGCTGTGGTATTGTTTGGATATGGATGGTGGAGAGAACCGTTGGCGGCGGTGCTGGGAGGGATGATCCTGCTTGCGGATCTGCTGGCCATGGAGGTGAGTGTAAGGAAAAGGGATGGGAAAAATGCTAAGAATACAATGTTTTGAAAAAAATGTAAAAAAAAAGAAAAATATTTCTGTTTTTCTGAACCTTTTTTCTGAGACGGAGAGTCTTAATAGATAAGACAGAATAAAAGGGGCGTTTTAACAGGCATCTCTGGAAGAAAGGAGCAAAAGGGGACATGGAAGAACGAAGACGGATCGACCGTGTGGGCTACCAGGCAAAGAGTGTTATCGTGGTATGTGATACCGGGGAAAGCATTTTTGTGGAGACCCGGAATGTCAGTCCGCTGGGCATAGCCTTTACGATGCCGGCAGGATCTCCTGACCTTAAGGGGAAAGACATCATAATCGTAGCGGATACGATGATCATGTATGCAGATGTCACCAGACAGGAGGAGCAAGAAGACGGAAATTTTAAAGTAGCTATTTCGGCAAAGAAGTTCACGCCGGAGGTGCTGCAGTATTTATTTGAACATATTGTTGAAAAATAGAATGGAGAGGAAAAATCATATGAGAAAAAACAGTAAGAACGAAAAAGTGATTCGTGCTATGGCGATCGGCATTTCCGCAATGCTGATGGCATCTTCACCGTTGACTGCACTGGCAGCAGAAGGAGAGGGGAATTCTTCCGAAGGAAACGAGGATAAGAACATTACAGTGACACCGGAAGCCGGTGTATGCGATCAGGCGGAAGCAGTCGCAAAAGATGCTGACAAGGCTGTAGAGGGCGCCGAAAAGAGTGCCGCTGATGTGAAGGCGGAAGTGGTTGACAAGGTGGCAGCCGGAGATGTGAAGGATGCCGAGGGAAAGGATCTGTCTCAGGACATTCTGGATGCCAATGCCAAAGTAGAGGATAAGACTGTTAAAGACGGTTCATCCCTGAAGGACGCAGAGTCTGCCGTAGAGAATGCAGATACTGCGCTGGGGGTTGCGGAAGCCAATGACAAGCTGTCCGACGCAGAACTGAATAAGGCAGCTGATGCTGCGGCAAATGCAGGACAGACTGCGGCAGAAGCAAAGGATGCCATGCAGGCTTCCCAGGATAAGGTAAATGGACAGATCGAGAATATCAAGAATGCTGCTTCTATCACCGATGCCAATGCTGCCTATGAAGAAGTAAAGACTACCGTGGATCAGGCACAGGCAGATTTTGACGCAAAGCTCGGGGAGTACAATACCGCCAAGGCAGCTTATGAAGAAGCCGCAAAGAAACTGGCGGATTATGAAAAGGCATATGAGGATGCGGTAAACAGTGCAGATGCCAATGCAGATGCCGCAGCTACTGAGTTGAAAGCAGCGCAGGAAAATGCAGAAGCACTGGCAAAGGCTCTGGAAGCTGCCAAGAGCGCAGTGGATACCTCCGCAGCAGGTGCCATGGATATTGCAGATAAGGAAGCTCTGACACAGGGAGATCAGGGACTTAACTGGAAAAATGAGGATAAGCTTTTCATTTCCATTATGCAGAACTACTATCTGCCCGAGGTACTGAACATTAAGGGTGATACCACTGTTGTTCGTAAACAGGGTAAAGACAACAATACGATGAATTACTTCGAAGTAACCTACACGGATGAAAACGGAGTAACGCAGCATAAATACTACAACTTCCTGATGGATGACAAAGATGCAAAGGGTGACCAGAAGGATCAGGATAATATCGTGATCTTCGAGAAGAGACTTGAAGAGATCGACTGGGAAAAGGAACAGGAGACCAATCCGGATCAGTATGTGAAGGAAAACGGGGATACTATCAGTGTTTCCGAAGTGGAAAAAGGTCTGGAAGACGGAACCATTATTGCAGTAGATGGAAAGAAAGTGATCAAGAACGACGGAACCGAGAGTATCATTATTTCTGACAATAACCAGAAGACCGAAAACGGCGAGGTTGATACTGATGTAAATGAGGCTACCGAGAAGGATTCCTGGAAACTGGATGAGAACGGCAACCTGATCAAGACCGTGACCGCTGATGTGACCACCATCACCTATACCGATGCAAAATTCACTTCTTCCGAACAGTATCAGACAGTGGCAGAGAGAGATGCTGCAGCTGCTGAAAAGGAAAAGGAATTGGAAAATGCCAATAACGGTAAGGAAGCAACCGTTACAGGAACAGAAAAAACGGATTATACTTATACCGGTAACGGAACCTACATTCCTACCTTTACGAAGACTGTGGATGTGAAGAAAACTGTTCGTTCTTGGGACAGCGCGAGTGAAGTTCAAAATGATGTTAAGGATGACAAAATAAACGATATTAAAGATCAGATTAAAAAAGAAACGGATTGTGATGAATTATATTTAATAAGTGAAAGCAGTACGTTAACGACCAATAAGACCGAGGATAACGTATTACTTAAAGATAAATATGAGGTATCCGGTACCGTATCCGCAACTTATGCAAAGGTCACTAAGAAGACAGTAGACCAGAGTACCTTCGGCTCCCTCTGGAATGACATCAAGGCACTGTTTGGTAATGGAGAAACTACGAACAAGAAACTGGAAGATGCAGCCAGAAAGGCAGTCGAGGCAGATGGCGGTATTTTCGTCAGCGCTAACTGGGATGACTGGAAGCTTGGCAAGGCAACCATCCGCTATGTAGCAGGTGTCAGTGTCAAGACCGATGAGAAGACCACCGAAGAGGCTGCACAGAATGCGGTACAGGATGCAGCACTGGCACAGGCAAAAGCAAGTGGCGCAACCGGTGTGTACAATGTGAAGACTACAGATACCGATACCATTGCTCATACCAGCTATTCCTATGAGATTGATTATCTGGAGAAAACCGGAGAGACCACAACCAATACTGCTGTCAGAACTGAGACTTATGCAAATGCAGAGGTGCTGACCGGTCAGATCATCCAGAACCTGAACTATATTCAGGGCAACATTAAGCTGACCCAGAAGGATGAAGCATATCGTCAATTTGTAGATGATGCCAAGGCTCTGACCGAAAAGTATCAGAAACTGTTAAATGATGCACAGGAAGCACAGAAAGATGTGGTAGCAGCACAGGGCAAGGTAGAGGAACTGAAGAAAGAGATCGAAGCTCTGAAGAGTGACAGAACCAGTAACCTTGGAGCTCTGGAGGAACTGGAAGGAAAGCTGACCGTGGCTGAACAGAACAAAAAGGATGCAGAAGATACTCTGAAGGAGATTCTGGACAGCCTGGATGAGGCAGGCGGAGAGCTGGATAAGGCGATCGAGCGTCTGACTCCTGCACCTACACCCGGAACACCTGCAGGTGGAGAAGGTGAGACCGGGGGTGCTGGTGATACAGAGGAAGGCGGCGCCGGAGAGGCAGAAACAGTTGTTACACCTGTTGCACTGGCAGCAGCACCCGCAGCACAGGCAACCGTAGTTGCACAGAACCAGGCAGCAGCACCCGTTGTACAGATCGCTGACGAAGCAGCACCTCTTGCAGAAGCAGCTCCTGCAAATACACAGGAAACCGTTCAGGCAGGTTCCGATAAGGAAGAGACCAAGGAAGCCGTAAATATCGAAGAAGAGGCTGTTCCCCTGGCAGATGTAGCTGTGGAAAGCGAACATGCAAAGATGTCCTGGTGGTGGCTGATCATTCTGATCCTCGGTGCAACCGGATATGAAATGTATAAGAAGCACAATGAGAAGAAGCTGAAGGCTCAGGCAGAAAATGCAGGAGATATCGAAGAATAAAAGATAACAAAAACGACATCCATTGGGATTTCCCCGGTGGATGTCGTTTTTTAGACCTTGGAAAGAAAATTACTCGAAGAGCTCTTCGACTTTTTCCAGATCACCGTCTCCGGTCAGAAGAAGAGTCACTGTGGCCTGGGCACTGCTGATATCGGTTGTCCCCTCAACGCATAATTCACCGTCAGTATTGTAGAGAGCCCATTGGAACTCATTGACAGAGGAGGGCCAGTCTGCTTCCATAGAGATCGATTCCTGATCCGACAGGGAATCCAGATTTACCTGTTCCCCGGTCACGGGATCAATGACCGCTACCATACCGATTTCGATGCCGCACATATTGACTACTGACAGAGTGAGTGCCCTGGTATCCTCCGAAGTGGATTCTATGGCAGACGAATCGGAATCCGGGGAAACATCGGCAGGCTGGGCGGCAACAGTCTCAGACGGGGAGGTGGAAGCAGTCGTGGCGGAGGATGTATCCTCTCCGTCAGAATTCTGACTGCATCCTCCGAATAACAGACAACAGGACAATATACTTACAGCAAAAATATGTCGTATGAAACTTTTTTTCATAATAATCTCCATTCTGCAGACGATTCCTTCCGTCGGAGAAATCGCGAATCAAATTTCAAATTTGATTCTGCGATAAGGGCTGCTTTGTGACGCCTGCAGCACAAATAGCCGTGTAAAAATCTATATCACCATTATATCGGATTTCCCATAGAAAGTAAATTTATGCGATAAAAATTTCCGGAAGCAGACCGGTAGGAATTCCTGAAAAAAATATCGAAAAATGTGAGCCGTTTTTCATGGATAAGTAGTCTTTATAGATAGAGACTAAGAAATAACGGAGGCGGTCGAGATGAGCGGCATGCTATATTCCATACCTGTGATTTTGACAGGTTATCGAATCGTACAAATTGAAGATGAAGCGACACCGCTTGCACAGGCAGCAAAGAGTGGATATTACGGTGACACAGTAGCCGGAATGCTGGGCATTGGTGTTTTATTACTCTTGGTGATTTATTTTATATTATGCAGAAAATACCAGAAAAGAATCATAGAATTGCAGGAAAATGCACATCCCGGCTGGAACTGGTGGAAACTTAGAAAGCAGGTAACCGAACTGGAGGATAAAAAGGCAGAAGGAATTGTCGAGGATATCCGGCGGGCAGCGCAAAGCTATATGACTGTTTAAATTTAATCAGAAAGATCCGGGGATCATCCCCGGATTTTTTACACCAGATTTATAAAAGTGAAGTATTTCGTTGCTGATGTCTGCCGGGAATGTTATAATCATGTATGTGGCCGGTTCAGAGACCTGCGCCACAAGCATAGGAAAGAAAAGGAAGGCAATCTATGAAAGTCTTGGTAACAGGCGTAAAAGGCCAGTTGGGATATGATGTGGTAAATGAGTTGACAAAGCGCGGAATTGAGGCTGTCGGCGTGGATATTCAGGAGATGGATATCACAGATGCGGCCAGCGTGGAAAAGGTGATCGGAGAGGCGGCACCGGACGCTGTGGTACACTGTGCAGCCTATACCGCAGTGGATGCAGCGGAGGATAACGTGGAAATCTGCCGTAAGGTCAATGCGGACGGCACACAGAACATTGCGAATGTCTGCAAGAAGCTGGACTGCAAGATGGTCTATATCAGTACCGATTATGTGTTTGACGGCGAGGGCACCAGACCCTGGGAGCCAGAGGACGAGCGTCATCCGCTGAATGTATACGGACAGACCAAATACGAAGGAGAACTGGCAGTACAGAAGACACTGGAGAAATATTTTATCGTAAGAATCTCCTGGGTATTCGGAGTCAACGGCAAGAACTTCATCAAGACCATGCTGAATCTGGGCAAGACCCATGATCATCTCACAGTGGTGAATGACCAGTTCGGATCTCCTACCTATACTTATGATCTGGCAAGGCTTCTGGTGGATATGATCCTGACGGATAAATACGGTATCTATCATGCTACCAACGAAGGTATCTGTAACTGGTATGAATTTGCCTGCGAGATATTCCGCCAGGCTGGCATGAAAGTGGATGTGGCTCCTGTACCGGCTTCCGAGTATCCGACGAAAGCCAAGCGACCGGAGAACAGCCGCATGAGCAAAGCCAAGCTGACAGAGAACGGATTCGTAAGGCTTCCCTCCTGGCAGGATGCGTTAGAGAGATATCTGAAAGAAATCCTGTAAACAGATTTTGTGTAAGCAGGAAAATAACGGGAAATACTTCAGGGAGCGGTATCGGAAACGGTACGGCTCCCATTTTGGCGAATGTACATCATCGAGCTTTTAAGCGAGATGGTGTACAAAGTATACAAATCGAGTAGGAGCCAGCCTGCTCGACTTATAATATATGAAAAAGTCATGAAAAACCCTGTAAATTTCACGAAAAACCTGTTGACAACGGAAGTCGGAACAAGTATACTGTTAAAGCGTGCCAGAAAAGGTGCGTCTATTATACTATTAAGAAAGAGGTGAAACAGAATGCCAACATTTAACCAGTTAGTAAGAAAAGGACGTCAGACTTCTGTTAAGAAGTCTACTGCACCTGCTCTCCAGAAGGGTTACAACTCTCTTCACAAGAAAGCAACAGACGTTTCTGCTCCCCAGAAGCGTGGTGTATGTACCGCTGTTAAGACAGCAACTCCTAAAAAGCCTAACTCTGCTCTTAGAAAGATCGCCAGAGTACGTCTTTCCAACGGAATCGAAGTTACCAGCTACATTCCCGGTGAAGGTCACAATCTGCAGGAGCACAGCGTTGTTTTGATCCGTGGTGGTCGTGTTAAGGACCTGCCCGGTACCAGATACCACATCATCCGTGGTACCCTTGATACCGCCGGTGTCGCTAACAGAAAACAGGCTCGTTCCAAGTACGGCGCTAAGAGACCTAAGGATGCTAAGAAATAAGTAGTATCTGGGGCGTTTTGAACATCGGACCGAGAGTTCGATGAAAATCCGCGAGGATTTTTGGAGATGTCAGCGAGACATCTTTGTACCACAAAAACGAAACTAAGAAAAGTGTTGGAATTCTGTGATACAGATATAACAGCGCGAACACTTGGGGAAACACATGTGAGTACCGATGATTTAACGTAACTAGTGAGAAGACAAGACCGACATGAAAAGAGAGCGTAAGCTTGCTTACGAGCGAACTTTTTATGGAGGGATTGGTCGGCGAACAGCCGACATCGAGGCATCTTTGATGCCGAGATAACGGATCTCACGAGAACAATTTGTTAAGGAGGGAAGAACCGTGCCACGTAAAGGACATATTCAGAAAAGAGATGTATTAGCAGATCCTTTATACAACAACAAAGTGGTTACCAAGCTTGTCAACAACATCATGCTGGATGGCAAGAAGGGTGTAGCCCAGAAGATCGTATACGGAGCATTTGCTAAGGTTGAAGAGAAGAGCGGCAAGCCTGCTCTGGAAGTATTCGAAGAGGCTATGAACAACATCATGCCTGTTCTGGAAGTAAAAGCAAGACGTATCGGTGGTGCTACCTATCAGGTACCTATCGAGGTCAGACCTGAGAGACGTCAGGCTCTGGGCCTTCGTTGGTTGACCATGTTCTCTCGTAAGAGAAGTGAGAAGACCATGGAAGACAGACTTGCTAACGAAATTCTTGACGCAGCCAACAATACCGGATCTGCAGTTAAGAGAAAAGAAGACATGCACAAGATGGCAGAGGCAAACAAGGCTTTTGCTCATTACAGATTCTAGTAGGAGGGAAAAAACTTGGCTGGAAGAGAATATCCGTTAGAGAGAACCAGAAATATCGGAATTATGGCTCATATCGATGCCGGTAAGACCACTACTACCGAGCGTATTCTGTATTACACAGGTGTTAACTACAAGATCGGTGATACTCACGAAGGTACTGCTACCATGGACTGGATGGCTCAGGAGCAGGAGAGAGGTATTACCATTACATCTGCAGCTACGACCTGTCACTGGACTCTGGAAAAAGAGACCAAACCCATGCCCGGTGCTCTGGAGCATCGTATCAACATTATTGATACCCCGGGTCACGTAGACTTCACCGTTGAAGTTGAGCGTTCCCTTCGTGTACTGGATGGCGCCGTTGGTGTCTTCTGTGCAAAGGGTGGTGTAGAGCCTCAGTCCGAGAACGTATGGCGTCAGGCTGATACCTACAATGTACCTCGTATGGCATTCATCAATAAGATGGATATCCTTGGTGCAAACTTCTACGCAGCAGTAGATCAGATCCGTACCAGACTTGGCAAGAATGCAATCTGCCTTCAGCTGCCTATCGGTAAGGAAGATGAATTCAAGGGAATCATCGATCTGTTCGAGATGAAAGCATATATCTACAATGATGAGAAGGGTGACGATATCACTGTTACCGATGATCTTGGAGATATGGCTGATGAGGCTGCTTTATATCATGACGAGCTCATTGAAAAGGTTTGTGAGCTGGATGATGATCTGACAATGATGTATCTGGAAGGTGAAATTCCTTCCGTTGAAGAGATGAAGGCTGCTTTGAGAAAAGCTACCTGTGAGTGCAGAGCCGTTCCCGTATGCTGCGGTACTGCTTACAGAAATAAGGGTGTTCAGAAGCTTCTGGATGCTATTATCGAGTATATGCCTTCTCCTCTGGATGTACCGGCTATTAAGGGTGTTGACCTTGACGGTAATGAAGTAGAGAGAAAGTCTTCCGATGAAGAGCCTTTCGCCGCACTTGCATTCAAGATCATGACTGACCCGTTCGTAGGTAAGCTTGCTTACTTCCGTGTATATTCCGGTACTCTGAATTCCGGTTCTTATGTACTCAATGCTACTAAGGACAAGAAGGAACGTGTAGGACGTATCCTGCAGATGCATGCGAACAAGCGTGCAGAGCTGGAAAAGGTTTACTCCGGTGACATCGCAGCAGCAGTTGGTTTCAAGTTCACCACTACCGGTGATACCATCTGTGATGAGCAGCATCCTGTAATCCTTGAGTCCATGGAGTTCCCTGAGCCCGTTATCGAGCTGGCTATCGAGCCTAAGACCAAAGCCGGTCAGGGCAAGATGGGTGAAGCTCTTGCAAAACTGGCAGAAGAAGATCCTACTTTCCGTGCTCATACCAATCAGGAAACCGGTCAGACCATCATCGCCGGTATGGGTGAGTTGCATCTGGAGATCATCGTTGACCGTCTGCTTCGTGAGTTCCATGTAGAAGCTAACGTAGGTGCTCCTCAGGTTGCTTATAAGGAAGCGTTTACCAAGGCTGTCGAAGTGGATTCCAAGTATGCTAAGCAGTCCGGTGGTCGTGGACAGTATGGACATTGTAAAGTTAAGTTTGAGCCCCTGGAGGCTAACTGTGAGAAGTTTGAATTTGATCCTAAGGCAAACATTCTGATCAACGATCCTCCTACTCTGTTATTCGAATCTACTGTAGTTGGTGGTTCCATTCCTAAGGAATACATCCCCGCAGTAGGTGAAGGTATTCAGGAAGCAGCTCAGGCTGGTATCTTGGGTGGATTCCCTGTACTGGGTGTTCATGCGAATGTATATGATGGATCCTATCATGAGGTCGATTCCTCCGAGATGGCATTCCACATTGCAGGTTCCATGGCATTCAAGGAAGCAATGCAGAAGGCAGCTCCTGTACTGCTTGAGCCGATCATGAAGGTTGAGGTTACCATGCCCGAGGAATACATGGGCGATGTAATCGGTGACCTGAACTCCCGTCGTGGTCGTGTAGAAGGTATGGAAGACATCGGCGGTGGTAAGATGGTTAAGGCTTTCGTTCCCCTTGCTGAGATGTTCGGTTACTCCACAGACCTGCGTTCCAAGACCCAGGGTCGTGGTAACTACTCCATGTTCTTCGAAAAGTATGAGCCCGTTCCTAAGAACGTTCAGGAAAAGGTTCTTGCTGCAAAAGCAAAATAAGCGCTAAATCAATAAAAATAACTTGAAAAACCTCTGATTATTTAATATAATCAGAGGTAGCGAGTTAAAAAAATAAAACTACGAAACTGTTTAATTATTTTAAGGAGGACTTAAATAATGGCTAAAGCTAAATTTGACAGAACAAAGCCCCATTGTAACATTGGTACCATCGGTCACGTTGACCATGGTAAAACTACTCTGACCGCTGCAATCTCCAAGGTTCTTTCCGAGAGAGTACCTGGTAACGAGAAGGTTGACTTCGATAACATCGATAAGGCTCCCGAAGAGAGAGAGCGTGGTATCACCATTTCTACCGCTCACATCGAGTACCAGACCGAGAAGAGACACTATGCACACGTTGACTGCCCGGGCCATGCTGACTACGTTAAGAACATGATCACCGGTGCTGCACAGATGGATGGTGCTATCCTCGTTGTAGCTGCTACTGATGGTGTTATGGCTCAGACCAAGGAGCACATCCTTCTGTCCCGTCAGGTAGGCGTTCCTTACATCATCGTATTCCTGAACAAGTGTGATATGGTTGACGATCCCGAGCTGATCGAGCTGGTTGAGATGGAAGTAACCGAGCAGCTGGAAGAGTACGACTTCAATGACTGCCCTATCATCAAGGGTTCCGCTCTGAAGGCTCTGGAAGATCCCAGCAGCGAGTGGGGCGACAAGATCATGGAACTGATGGATACTGTAGATTCTTATATCCCTGATCCTCAGCGTGATACTGATAAGCCTTTCCTGATGCCCGTCGAGGACGTATTCACCATTACCGGTCGTGGTACCGTTGCTACCGGTCGTGTAGAGCGTGGTGTTCTGCATCTGAATGATGAAGTTGAAATCGTTGGTATCAAGGAAGAGACCAAGAAGACTGTTGTAACCGGTATCGAAATGTTCCGTAAGATGCTGGATGAGGCACAGGCTGGTGATAACATCGGTGCTCTGCTTCGTGGTATCCAGAGAACTGAAATCGAAAGAGGACAGGTTCTGGCTAAGCCCGGTACTGTTACCTGCCACAGAAAGTTTACCGCTCAGGTTTACGTTCTGACCAAGGATGAAGGTGGACGTCATACTCCTTTCTTCAACAACTATCGTCCTCAGTTCTACTTCAGAACCACCGACGTTACCGGCGTTTGCGAACTGCCCGCTGGTGTTGAGATGTGCATGCCTGGTGATAACGTAGAGATGACCATCGAACTGATCCATCCTATCGCTATGGAGCAGGGTCTTACCTTCGCTATCCGTGAAGGTGGTAGAACCGTTGGTTCCGGTCGTGTAGCTACCATCATTGAGTAATTTCGAGTGATTGTTCACAAAACTAGTATTTAAAAGGCTTCCGAGGTTTTCCTCGGGAGCCTTTTTACGTCTGTGTAACAGTGAAAGTGTAGTCAGCGGTGCCAAAACGGTGCCAAAAACTACGCAAGTAAATTTTAAAGTAATTACTACAACTGTAATGGAATAGACCATATGTTCCGACTGTTCAAAAATGCAACGGAGATGTAAAATAACAATATCATATTTTACGGAGGTGTATTATGGGGTCTTCTGGTAATGGAATGTTTGGAACGTATCGTGGTGGTGGAGCAGGTTCAATTGTTAGAGGAGGAAATAATGGAGGCGATGAATGTCCATTAGCTATTGAAAATATTCTATTGGAGGATGTGGCTATATCAGAATATTTTCAGAATCATAAAGATGTGCCTTCCACTGGACAAGCAGTTGAATTATCAATGCAGTTAGTTAACAAGAGATTGGCTGTTGTTTTGTCCAGTACTCAAGAGGTTATTGGAAATCTGCCAGTATCTTATAACTATTTGAATTTGTGTATAAAAAAGGGAAAAAGATATTCAGGAGAAATTAAGTCGTCTGGATTATCACCTGTTCCTTTTATTGTGGTAAATTTGTATGCATAACAGAAAAATATTGATAATTGGAGAGGTATATGTAGACCAGCATCTTGATATTATAGAGAATGGATACAGTACATCAAGACTTGGCGGGATTTTTCATGCCGCAAGAAGTTGTGATGCGCTGAATATAGAATATGCATTGGCATATTATGCACCAGATTATCTTGTAAAGGATGTTGAAAAGTTTGGGATTGATGTGTTAAGAGCAAGTAGTATATTTCGTTTAGGTAAAGTGGATAAGGCACCCAACGTAATGTTAATTGGTCAGTCGGATGAGAGTGGTAATCAGCTATATGAGAACATATTAGGTAGGCAAGCAGAATATGTCAGCATGTTACCATTTATGCAGGTATTAGACGATTTCGATCCGACAGATATAATTATCTTTCCGGGAAGGTATGGGAATGCAGGAATTTTAAGTAACCTTTCAAATTATGAAGGAAAAATTCATATAGATATGAATTATGACTGTGATGATATTTTGGATTTAGATACAATAAAAATTCAGACTGTATTCTTATCGACATCATCCACCTCATTTGAAGAGTTTTTTAAAGAAATTAGTTATGATAATTTAATAAAATATTTTGACAAAAAGAATGTCAGTCAGTTATTAATAAAGGAAAATAGAGGTGGTTCATGGCTTTATGATTTCAAGGAAAAAACAAGTTATGAGGCACCTGCTCATATCGGAGAGATTATTCATTCTGTGGGAGTAGGAGATGTATATGATATAGCATTTATGTCTGAAATGGTTGGAACTAATATTGCAGGTAATATGGCATTTGCAGCGTGGATGTCAAGTTTATATGCACAAACAATTCAACAAGAAAAATTTAAAGAAAATGTAGAGCTCATTGTTCAGAATATTGAAGATTTTGTTGAAATGGAAGGAATAAGAGTTCCATGGAATGAAAGAGTAAACTATCCAATTTATATGGCAGCTCCAGATTTTGATTATGTAGATACAGAGAAATTGGATATTTTAGAGGATTCTCTTTTATATCATAATTTTAAACCTCGGAGACCAATCCAAGAAAATGGACAAGTGAATAAAGAGATGGACATGAATGAAGAACGTGCTATATTTGCTAAAGATATGGAATTGTTATCGGAATGCAAGATAATGATAGCAACATTACTCTACAACGACCAAGGAACGTTGGTAGAAATCGGGAATTATCAAGCAAATGGAAAACCAATAATACTTTATGATCCGTATCTCAAACTGGATAATATGTTTTTAAAGAATTCATGTACATATTATTGCAAGACGAAGAGTCAAGTAATTGATGCAGTATTTACTGTGGTTAGTAGGATGGTGAAAAATGGAGAATAATTTTGATTGTCTTTTGCTTGCTTCTGGTGGAATGGATTCTACCGTTTTGGCATATAAGCTTGCTAAAGAAAATAAAAATGTAGTAATTTTATTTATTGATTACGGTCAACACTGTAAGGATAAGGAATATCAAACACTTTTACAAGTACTTCCTGAAGAATATGTAGATAATGTGCGTGTTATAAAAATTGGTGATGTTTATAAGGAATCAAATTCGAGAATGATAATAGAAGCCAATTTGTGGGAAGATAATGTTGTGGCAGAGGATATGTATCTCCCGTATAGAAATATTTTGTTTATTTCATTGGCATCTGCATATGCGCAATCTATGGGAATAAAAGATGTGTATACCGCATTTATTAATAGCAACCATGCAAAAGAGATAGATTGTTCTATGGAATTTTTTACAAAATTGGAAAGTTTGTTATATGAATATGGCTCTATTAGGATTAATATGCCATTTCGTGAAATGACAAAAACAGAGGTGGCAAAGTTAGGATTAGAACTAAATGCTCCTATTGAGATAACGTATTCATGTCAGGTAAATTCAGATATGCCATGTGGAGCGTGTCCAAACTGTGTTGATCGCATTAATGCGATAAATAATATACTAGAGGAAAAGATTAATGGATAATATAGATAACTCAGTTCAAAAGGTTATAGACCTTTTGGAAAGAATTCCCCATAATTATGCTGAAATTACACAAAGAACACCATATTATAATATGGCAGCAACATTGACAGATTCAGTATTGCAAGCAGGAATGAATTACAAAAGTGTGGTGTATCCAAGAGTTTATAATATTCTGAGCAAATATTCGGATTATAGGACAACATGTGATTTTATAATACTATTTCAGACAATACCAATTGAGGAAATAATACAATGGAAAAATAAAAGAAAGCAAAACACAATCTGTAATTTGGCTTTGTATTTGTATAATTGTAATATAAATACAGAAGATGATTTGGCGGAGTGGATTTTGGATGATGGGAATGCGGAGAGCTTATTAGAAATTAATGGAGTAGGAAGAAAGACTATTGATTATATGAAATTACTATCTGGTCAGCAAGCGATTCCGATTGACAGGCATATGTTTCAATTTCTTGAAATAGCAGGTGTTTTGACAGCCGATTATAAGGAAGCAAGTAGAATATTGCGAAAGACTGCATCTGTATTAGAAGTGGGTGAAAGTGTGTTAGATAAAACTATATGGAATTATATGTCACAAAAAAAGTCAGATGGACAGATGTCGATTTTTGATATATTCGGAGATATTATGGTATAATATTTCGGAAAGCTTAAATTACCAAACAGAAAGCATGAGATTGACCTTGAAAATTATGAATAGACGTGATATAATGTGCATAGAATAAAGCTGTAATGCATTACAGTTTGGGCTGGTCGAAAGACCCGGGTCCATCAGCGGATGGGGAGGTTCCCCATTATTGGCGGGTATATACCCGCCCTTTTTTTT